>ODAJ014739847.1_pt1 | contig 87989 bp, 78 predicted proteins | sample 1539241 | NCBI WGS metagenome assembly ODAJ01 (sample SAMN02144231, study PRJEB22623) | gut metagenome | biome: sheep rumen | host: Ovis aries | place: New Zealand | reverse complement strand
TGGCCGCCTCATAAAAAGGCATGGTTCTTGCTCGAAACGCAAGCGTTTCGCCCTTCAAACCACACCTTTTTATGAGGTGCTGAATAATTATACATATTTTAAATATTCATTGTCAACTTATAAGTGTATTTATGGTTTTCGCAGCAGCTACCGGTTCCTCTCAGATACCCGCAAATCCATCCCAAATTTCTTCAATTTACCCGTCTGAGGGAAACTTTTTTCATTTTCCCTGTATTATAATAGTCCCTGTCACATAGCTGCGGGAGATGTTTGCTGTCATGGAGGGATATTTCCACAGGCATTTCTTTCCTCGCGGTTTGATAATTGCGCGATTTTGTGGTATACTTACTTAACAAATAGTGCGATTTTGCAGTTATTCGTCAATTATAAATAGCAATTCTGCCCGAAAGCAAGGCAGGCAATAAAACATCTCGTACAGGATCACCGTTACGATTATATTGAAACGGGATCGCTCATTTCAATTCGCAGAAATGTTAAGGATATTCTCAGTCTGTATGAAGATGATTTACAGAAAATCGATCCCACAGGAAAAGCAAAACTGTTATTTGATGCCATCCCTGCGCAGTTAAACAAAAACGCCTCCAGATATCAGGTATCAAGTGTTCTGGAAAACTCAAGAGCAGGCGATCTCCTTTAACTGATCGGAGAAATGAAAGACTCAAATAGAATTCTTCAGCGATACATCATTTATACAAAGGATTTTTCAAAAGATCAGGATGTCATTTGCCTTCCGGTATATATGTCACCGTTTATCTGATTCCAGCTGATCTGCCTCTTAGGGAAGGGCGCTCCGCGCCCCTCCCTCTCACCTGAACCCCAGCTTCACCTTTCCCTCGCCCGAAAGCTCCTCCGGCATCTCAAAATCCGCAGCCTCCAGCGCAAACCCGCTCCCGGCCGTTCCGCCCCCGCCGTACACCCGCTCGGCGTAGCGGAGGATGGCGCGCTGTACCATATTCCGGCAGAAACGTCCGTTCCCGCAGTCCGGAAGTCCGATGGCCTCACGGCAGATCGCCGCGGCCTTCTCCTTCGCCTCCGGAAGTATGCTGAAGTTCTGTTCGCCGGCCATGCGCTCCGCGATCTCCATCATCTCCTCCTCCGAGTAGTCCTGAAAGCGGATGGTCCTCGGAACCCTGGAGCGAAGCCCGGGATTCCTTTTAAAAAATGCCTCCATCTGCCTCGGATAACCCGCAAAGATCACCACGGTGTCTCCCCGATGGTTTTCCATTTCCTGGACTAAGGTGTTGATGGCCTCGTCTCCGTAGGAGTTTGTACGGTCGTCACAGAGCGAGTAGGCCTCGTCTATGAAGAGCAGGCGTCCCTTCGCCCGCTCAAAAAGTCTCCTGACCTTCTTCGCCGTATGGCCGACGTACTCACCGACCAGGTCTGCGCGTCCGGCCTCGACGATATCCCCGCTTGAGAGCAGTCCGTTTTCCTTGAAAATGCCCGCCATAACCCTCGCCACCGTCGTCTTGGCGGTTCCGGGGTTCCCCACAAACTCCATGTGCCAGACAGCCTCAGGAGTTTTCATACCGCGCTCCTGCATATCCTTCTGCATTCTGGCGAATGCCTCGATCCGTTTTACCTCCGCCTTCACCTCCTTAAGTCCGACCAGTTTGTCCAGCATCTCCATGGGAGACCGGCCGGGTGTCTCCTCGCTCTCAGCCGCTTCGGACAGCGCCGTCCCGCTCCGGCCGGTCTTCATCCGCACCTCTGCGAGGCATTTCTCGTTAAAATGAGGCAGCGCAAGAAGCTCCTCGTCACTCATTTCCCGGAGGTCATCGATAAAAACCACGCCCGCCCTCTCCAGGGCGTTGTAGGTGCGTGCGCTGAGCATGAGCTCCTCGATAACCTCCGGCTCATCAGGCAGGATCTCTACGGCATCATTCCCCCTGAGGGCCGTAAAAAGCCATACGAGGTCCATGGCTCCCTCTGTCATAAGCTTAGCCGGGAGTTCCGAAACCGTGCTGGCATCCGTTTCCGGCCTGAGAACTGCCGCTTTTGTGTGCGGGAAACACTGAGCGAGTACGGTTTTCATGCGGAGGGAAAGCTTTTCCGGCAGGCTGATGAAAATAAAACCCTTCTCAGGAAAGCCTCCGCCCTCGGCGATGACCCGGACGACCGCCCCGGTTTCCTCCAGCATGTCCAGGAGCTCCCGGCAGACTGACTCTGCATTGACGGAAAGCTCCGGCGCCTGCTCTCCCGTAAAGAAATTTAGACAGTACACATACCTGCCTTCCTCAAAGAGGTCCACCCGTGAGTTTTCCGTCTCTGTGCCGGCCTCCGCACAGCCTTCAAATATCCAGTTGAAATCACGCGCCTCCACGTCCGCCCACGCAGTGGAGAACACCCTAAGGCTCCCGACCTTCTCTTTGCCGAAGGCTAGCTCAAAGCCGAGGTACTGCCCCTTCTCAAGCTGGGCCGCCATGTAAAAGAGCCTCTCCGAGACTCTCCTGACTCCTGCCCGAAATGGGGGCATATCTCCCACTGCCTTCATCTCTCTGACTTCTCCGAACTCATAGCCTCTTACCATTCCCATGATGCTGCTCATATGCTTTTCCTCCTTACTGAAAATGAACTTCCCGCAGCACTTTCCGCTCCGAAGGAGGACGCAAAAAAGCCGCTGCTTTGGAAGGTATACCCGGACAGACTTATCCCTTTGTCCGTCATAATCTATCTTCCAAAACAGCGGCTTACATAAACCGACTTAAATTGTCCTGATTATTATAGCGCAGGCGGCATCATTTTACAAGCCCTTTTGTGTGAAGAAAAGAGACCTGTTTCTTCTTCTACCGTTCCCCGTCTTCTTCCAGCAGCCGATCATACCATTTTTCTCTCTCCTCGCCCGTGAGCGTCCGGTTCTCATGAGCCATTGAGAGATAATCGTAGATCAGCGCCGCCGTGCTCTGTTCCCGGATTACGATGACCCGCATCGCAAACTCGCCGGGCAGGATCAGGCTGATCATCGCAACCCCCGGGATTGCCTCCACGCTGATCGTATTGTCGGGCGGAAGCCGGTCATCGTCCATCACGCGGAAGTCACAGGCGGCCGAAAGCCTCCTGAAGCGGCGCATCAGCTTAAAGGTGCCCTCCCTGTCGAGCGGGATCGTCGCAGCCCGGGGAAACTCATTGACCGTTCCGGTCTCACAGGTGTGGCGAAGACCGGGACCTGACACGACATAGTGGTATTTTCCTTTTTTTGTGCAATGCTCGTCTGCAGGTTCACCGCATAGTCCTTATAGCCGGCGAGAAATGAATCCATCCCCTCGATATCATGCCGCACATTTTTGACGAGGAGATCATCCGTGTCCTTGATGACCGAGGTGAGGCACATCCCGGGGATGAAGCTGTATCGTGTCTCGGTGGAGCAGTTAAACATATTGTAGGTTTTGATTCCCTCCGCAAAGCTCTTCTTCTCCGCGTAGGGGCTTGCGATCCGCATGACGCCGGCTGCGATATTGCCGTACAGGGCGACATTCTCCGGTTCACGGAGTACAACCGCGCTCGAATAGTCCTCCGCATAGCAAAGAACCGTATCTCTTGTCAGAATAAAGTTGGTTGTCAGGATCCCCAGCGTGCGCAGTGTCGAGAGCGAGGCGTAATAATAGTAAGGCCGGTAGCCCTCCGAGCTGCAGAGCGTCCTTATGATGCTCCCGAGCCGCTCCACGTTGTAGAGGCGGTCCTCCGCCGACGCGTTGTCCGAGCCGTTCATCGCCATAATGTGGGTGAGCTCATGCTCGTGGATACTGCCTTTCACCTGCCCGATGACCCGGAACATCGAATCGCTGCTGATCGTCTCGAAGACCGTGACATCCCCTTTCCGAAGCCCGTCCCTCATCACGGACATGATCTTCATCGTCACGGGCAGCATGCCGCTCAGGGCAGTCCCGGTATCCTCATCCGAATTTTCCCCGGATACCGCTTTTTCTGCATTTCCGGCGCACAGAAAGCCTGCCGGGGTACAGAGCAGTTTCTCGATTGCCATCATCCCCCGGTACTTGTACTCACCGATCTGGTCGATGAGATAGCCTTCCCTGAAGCGCCGCCGCTCATCGAAATTGAGCTGCAGCACATCGGCCAGCCGTTCCACTGTTTTGATGTCGGACGGGAGCCGGCTCCCGTTCCTGTATTTGAAAAATGCAGCCCTCGATATCCCCGTATCACGGATTACCCCGGCAAGCGCGACGTCTCTGGTCGCCATGATTGCGTCAAGCTCCGCTGAAAATTTTCCCATATACTGCTCCTTGCTGTCATGCTTTCATTGTTACAGGGATAATAATACATACTTTTAATACCCATTGTCAACTTACTGTTTATTTGATATACTTCTTCCGGAGCTCTGTCTCTCCCGTTCTGCAGCAAATACCCCCAGTATTCATTTCTACATATTTATATATTATTTATACTTATTTGGAAACATTTTTGCGCTATGATTGATTCATGGAGGATAATCCCTATGAACAATCAGGAATTTGCAGCCCGTCTCACCCAGTTGCGCGAGGAGAAAGGCGTCTCGGCCAGAGACATGAGTCTCTCCCTCGGTCTCTCCGCAACCTACATCAATCGGATCGAGAACGGACGCATGATGCCGTCCATGCCGGTGTTCTTTGACATCTGCGACTACTTCATGATTGAGCCCGGAGAGTTCTTTCTGATTGAACAAAAACCAAGCGCTGATGCGATCCTGGCCTTCCGCCGGCTGACCGCCTTCAGCAAAAAGAAACAGGAGCATGTGATCGCGCTCATCAACGACCTGTAACAAAAAAAGCTGCCTTACCGGCAGCTTTTTTATGCTTTCATTTCCTTTTTCTTTTCTTTCTCTTCTCCCGCCGCAAAAGCTCCTTCCGGCGTATCTCCTCCTCCTCGGCCTTATGCTGGCTCTCGCTCACCGGCTTCACCATCAGGCTCTCCGCAATCGGCGAGTTCCTGTTGGTTTTAAGGGATACGTAGCCGATCACGCTGAACACGATCGCCCCTAGAAAATTGACCAGCAGGTCCTTCATCGTATCGAGGATCCCGATGTCGAGGTAGCCGCCCTTGATCGTATAGACGGCACCGGAAGCGGTCGTGATCGTCGTCTTTGCGATGTCCCGGACCACGATCGGGGTACCCAGGCCTTTCGGATCCAGCATCACGGAGCCGAAACGGTCGATGACGTAATCCTTCTGCATGTCCAGCATGAAAAAATAGTCCATCTGAAACTCGATGAACTCCCAGATGACGCCGACCGTCATGGAGAAGCAGAAGGCGACCAGCGTGAGATAAAACGGTGAGAGGCTGATGTTTTTGCTGTTGCGGTTCATAAGGTAAATGAGAGAAAAGCCCGCCGCCGCGCACAGGAACCCGTTTATGGTGTGCAGCGCGGTGTCCCAGCCGGGGATCAGGACATAGTAGTGATTGATTTCTCCCAGAATTTCGGCCGCATAGATGAACACATAGATGATTCCCTCGAAAAGCGGGGGGATTTTTATTTTAAAATAATCCTCAAAGGCCGCCGGCAGCATAAAAAGGATCAGCGACAGGACACAGAGGGCAGCTCCTTCATAGTTGCGGGTCATCAGCATACGGACCAGCGTCAGTATCACAAGCCCCCGGAGGACACTGTATATAATGAAGGTTTTTTTATCCAGGCTGATGCGGTAGCGCAGCTTTCTGGTGTAGTCGAAAAACCTTTCCCTCTTTTTGCTTTCCATGTGTTTTCATTTCCTCCGCGGGTGTTTACTATATAAAATGATAGCATATTTATCCGGGTGAGACAAGGCAAACGGGCAGCGTCCGGCCCCGCGAAAACCGCAAAAAGTTACTATAAACAGCGGTATCGTCAAAAGAGCTTTCCTGCTTTATTATTTTTAAGGAAAGGAGATTCCCATGGACAATAAAGTAACCGCAATGAAGCCCTACGGGCACATTGAGCTTCGCTTAAAAGAGCTCATGCAGCTTAAAAACATCTCGCGAGGCTCCCTCGCCCGCGCGATCAACGCCAGGTACGAAGTCATCGACAAATGGTACCACGGACGTGTGGAGCGCATGGATATGGATGTTTTGGCAAGGATTTGTTACGTGCTTGAGTGCCGGCCGGAAGACATAATTATCTACAAAAAGTAATAAACGGAGAGAGCCGATCTCTCCGTTTTTTTATACCCTTCAGAAAACAAGACCGGCAGGGAAATCCCTGCCGGACCTGTATAAATATGGCGTAAGATCAGAACGGCATGATGCCGATGATGATTGCAAACAGCATGCAGATGATGGAGAAGGCCCACACATAGAGGAAGCTTGCCTTGATGTGGTCCTTGATGTCGACGTCCGCGAGACCGACACCGAGAAGAGTCGCCGGAACCATCGGGCTGATGAACGTAGCGCAGTTGCGGCAGACGACCATCGCGATGGCGATCGGAAGAGCCTGGATGCCGAACTCGGCGCCGATACCGATCATGACCGGGAGCATGCCGTAGAAGTAGCTGTCTGTATCGAAGGCCAGAGCCAGCGGGACAGAGAGGATACCGATGACGATCGGGAGGTGACGTCCGAGGGCCGCCGGAAGAATCATCGTGATGAGAGAGGACATGTTCGTGACGACAGAGGCGATCTCTGTTCCGTCAGCGCCCTCAACCGTCTTGACCAGGATACCCATGAGGACTGCAGCGCCCATAAGGGTGGAGCACATCATGAGGGCCGGGCCGGCGTGAAGGTTGATGACCTTCTTCTGCATCTTGGCACCCGGATAATTCACAAGGATCGCGATCGCAACACCGAACATGAACGGAACGTAGCTCGGGAAGATGTCCTTGATGAGGAGCGCGATGACAGCGATGGTGAGGAGCAGGTTGAACCAGAAGAGCTTCGGTCTTGCGAGCTCGTTCTTGGAGGCGTCTTCGGCAGCCGTATCAACGATAACTTCGCCCTCTTCCTTCGCGAGCTTGCCGGTGAGGCCTGCACCGCGTGCCTTCTCCTGGACGCCTGCGAGCACCGCATGAGCGAGGCAGAGAACGATACCGAAGATCTGGATCGGGATGATGGTGCTCCACAGAGAACCGGCTTCAATACCGAGGACGGACGCAGCGCGCATGGTCGGGCCGGCCCACGGCATAAGGTTCAGGACGCCCATCGCGAGGACCGCGATGCGGAGCAGAGTCGTCGGGCGCATGTGCATTCTCTTGTAGACCGGAAGCATGGCCGGAACCACGATACAAAATGTGGAAGCGCCGCCGCCGTCCAGATGGCCGATCAGAGCGATGACAGCGGTCATCAGGGTGACGCCGATGACGTTGTCGCCGACGAGCTTCATCAGCTTGCCGATGATGACGTCGAACATGCCCGCGTCAGTCATGATGCCGAAGTACAGGACCGAGAAGACGAACAGTGTCGCGGTCGGGCCCGTGCTGCCGAAACCGGCTTTGATCAGGGCTGCGATGTTGTCCCATGTGTAATAGCCGCCGATGACGAGAACAACGCCAAGGATAGCCGGGACAGTGATGAATGCGATACTCGGCAGTGTGCGGCTCTGGAAGAGCAGCACGACGATCGCGATGATCGTCAGAAAGCCTAAGATACCTACTACAGTTCCACTCATTTGTTACCCTCCTTCATTAGGTATATTTACAGGATGAAAAGAGGATATCATGCCTTCCTTACATGCAAATCTGAAGCCTGTTAAAAAGCGTTAAGGGAAATATTAACATTTATTAAGAAAATTCCTCCCTCCTGTGCCGCTGCACCGTGAGAAGAATGTCCCTGTCGGAGACCGGCTTCTCGATATAGTCATCGATCACGCCCTGCTGCTTCGCCTCGACGACCTCCCTTGTCACGGTGTCCGCCATGAGGATCCTGACGAGCTCCGGATATTTCCCGGAGAGAGCCAGGCAGCGGCTGATGCCGCTCTCGCCCTCCAGTGTCTCGTCGATCAGGAGGACGTCCGCCCGCTCGCGCTCGAGGAGCTCGGTGAGTTCCCTGGCATTCATTGCGGCCTCGGTTCTGATGTGAATCTTGGCAAACTGCTTTTTCAGGAGTTCGAGGATCTTCGCATTGTCATCGGCGACGATGAAGACGCGCTCCTTTGTTTCATTTTCCACTGCATCGGAGATATCCGCCTGCTGTGCGGCCGGCAGAAGTATGAAAAATGAACTGCCCTCCCCTTCCCGGCTCTTCACAAAGATATATCCGCGGTGGGACGTTACGATCTGCTTCGCGAGGGCCAGACCCAGTCCGGTTCCCTCTCCGGGCTTCTTGGTCGTATAGAAGGGCTCGAATATCTGGCGCAGGGTCTCCGGTGACATGCCGCAGCCGTCGTCCTCCAGTATGATGAGTATATATTCCCCGAAAACCGTGCTGACGGGAGCCGCATAGATATTTTTCGCCTCCTCGGCGCTGATACATGACGCCCTGACCTTAATGTGGCCGGCGTTGGTCCCGATCGCATGCACCGCATTCGCGAATACATTGAGCAGGACCTGATTCAGCTGGGTCTTGCTGCCGAGCAGCATCTGACCATCCAGTTTGATATCGTCGGTCAGCGTGACATTTTCCGGGCAGATCGACTGCATCATGCGGGTCGCACGTCGGATGAACGCTTCCGCCTCGACTGCCGTGAAGACCGTCTCGACGTTCTTGCGGCTCATCGTCGAGAGCTGGCGGGTGACCTCCTTGGCCTTCTCGGAGGCGTCGTATATCTCATTTGCGTAATCAAATTCCTCCGAGTTCTCCGGCAGGTTCAGCATGAGAAGCTCCGCGTAACCCATGATGGGCACAAGGAAATTGTTGAATTCATGCACGATGCCGCTCGTCATGGTTCCCATGATGGAGAGACGCTGGTGGTGGGCGATGGCTTCTTCATTTTTCTGAACGGCAGCCAGCTGCTCGTTGAGCTCGCGCAGGTAATCGACCTCGGTGGCGGTCTTCCGCCTCTCGAAGAGCAGCCGCCCGATGATTGAGATCAGCACCGCGAAGACGAGAAGCGCGCCTGTGTAGGCCAGCGAAAGACTGCGGAAGCTCTGATCGATCGGCATGTAGAAGTCGCTGTAGTCGATAACGGCCGAGAGGACCCAGAAGGTCTCGCCTACTTCCGCGGGTGCATACGCGGCGATCTTTCTGACGCGCGGAAGCGTCGGATCGGTCCACCAGTAGGAGTCGTATTCGGAGAGGCCGACATCGCCGGAGAGCTGCTTCTCGATCATCGCGGTCAGGCTCGTGTAGTCGAGATCCGGGTACATCTTTTTGCGGCCCTCGATGACCGCGATGCCCCACTGCTTTTTCTCGGGGTGCATGATGATCGTGCCCTCGGCATTTTTCACGAGCATGTAGCCGTTGGTCCCGACGTGAATGCTGGAGAGGACCTGCTCGTAGTAGGCGACCTCGTCGACGACGAGGCCCAGCACGCTCCCGTCGCTCTGCTCCTTCTTAAAGACCAGGACAAACTGGTCCTTCCCGGTTTCATACTGCCAGATTGTGCAGCCTTCCTCCACCCGGGAAATGAAAACCGGATTCGAGAGCGTATACTGCCCGGATTTCTTGATGATATTGCCCTCGGCATCTTCCAGTACGATGCCCATCTCGAAATCGTTCTGGATGGAGAAATACTCCTCGATGAAATTATCCGAGTCGGGAAGCTGCTCGCGCATGCTCGAGATAAGGGTCAGGTCGTCGACGAACTTTATGAGCTCCGTTTCCATGCCGCTCGCGACCGCCTCGGTCAGAATGAGCATCTGCTCCTTCTGGTTGTGAATGAGCTCCTCCCGGTGCTTGTTCCAGTACCGGTAGCCGCTGAAGAGAAGCAGTCCGATCATGAGCCCCGCGATAAGGCCCAGAACGACGATGAACCAGTTGTTATTTTTATGTACGTTTTGCTTCATTCGTTTGCTTCTCCTCACATCATCCGCCCTGCCGGACGGCAAAGCCCGGGCATCTTGTCATTTACGAAAAACGGTGTTATAATATCGATAGTTTTTTAAGGAAGGTGTTCAATGGCTGATAAAGTACTGATCGTTGATGACGATCCTGCTATCTTAAAACTCCTCACAAAGGTCATGCTGAGCAATGATCTCATACCGACCACTGCTTCAAGCGGGCACGAGGCGATCGAAAAGATCAACGAGGATACCTACGATGTGATCCTCATGGATGTCTCCCTCGGTGACATGGAGGGCTTTGAGATCATCCGGGATGTTCGTGCAAGGGGGATCAATACCCCGATCATGATCGTCAGCGGCCGAAGCGAGGACTACGACTCTCTCTACGGGCTCTCTCTCGGTGCGGATGACTACATCACAAAGCCGTTCCGCCCGCTGGTTCTCGGAGCCAAGGTGAAGGCGCTCATCCGGAGAAATAAAACCAGCATCTCCCCGAATTCGGAAAATATCCGCAGCGGTCCCTTCACCTACTCTCCCGCCACGATGCGCTTCTACAAAAATAATGAAGAGCTGATCCTCTCCGCCAAGGAGAGTGCCATGCTCCTGCTCTTCCTCACGCACCCGCAGCAGATCTTCACCAAGGAGATGATCTACGAGCAGGTCTGGGGCAACACGATCGCGATCGATGACAATGCGATCATGGTCTACGTCAACCGCCTTCGCGGCAAGATCGAGGACGACAGCAAGAGGCCCCAGCACATCGTGACGGTGCGCGGACTGGGCTACCGCTTCGTCCCGTAAAGACGAAACAATTTATCTAAGAAAAAGCGGCGGATCGCTCCGCCGCCTTTTTTATTTTGGTGTTTTATACTTCTTCTCTGAACTCAAACGGCTTGATCTGGCGGACGACGTCCATGATCGTGCCGTCGCGGGCCTCGATGATGCCGACGATGCGGTCCTCGAACTGAACCTTCTCCGGCTCGCCGACGATCGAGTAAGCGATGTCGCGGAGCTCTTCGATCGTCTTGAACGGAAGATCGACGTCCTTCATGCACTCGATGAGATCCTGGCGGCGCGGGTTGATCGCGATACCGTAATCGGTGACGACAACGTCCACGGTCTCGCCCGGTGTGGTAACAGTTGTGACTTCCGAGCAGATCGCCGGGATACGGCCCTGAAGGAGCGGAGCGATGACGATCGCGCACTTTGCACCGGCCGCTGTATCCGGATGGCCGCCCTGCGCGCCCGTGATGACACCGTCGGAGCCGACGACGACGTTGCAGTTGAAGTTGACGTCAACTTCGAGGGCTGCAAGGATGACGAAGTCGAGCTTGTTGACGACCGCGCCCTTGTTGAACGGGTTCGCGTACTCACTCGCGGAAATGCGGAAATGCTTCAGGTTCTTGACAGACTCAACCGCCGATGTATCAAAGTCCTGAACGTCGAGCAGGCAGTTGACCTGGTCATTGCGGAGAAGATCGCACATCGCCTTGGTAAGACCGCCAACGCCGAAGCCCATGCGGATGTTTCTCTCCTTCATGATCTTGGTCAGGGACAGAGTGGAGGCGATGGAAGCGCCGCCGACACCGGTCTGATAGGAGAAACCGTCCTTGAAGTAGGGCGTATTGACGACGAACTGCGTGCAGTACTCGGCCATGAGAAGCTTTCTCTGGTCAGTGGTCGGCTTCGCGGCGCCGGTCGCGATCTTCTTCGGATCGCCGATCTCGTCGACGACGACGACATAGTCGACGCGGGTCTGGCCGATGTGAGCCGGGAAGTTCGGGTACGGGACAAGGCAGTCCGTGATGCCGACGACCCAGTTTGCGTGGAACGAATCCGGCATCGCGTAGGAAAGGACGCCGCAGTCGCTCTTGCCGCCGATCGCGCGGAGGTTGCCGTACTCGTCAGCCGTCGGAGAGCCGATGAACGCGATGTCGATCTTGACTTCGCCGGTCATCAGGGCGCGGACACGGCCGCCGTGGCTGCGCATGATCGCAAGGCCCTTCAGCTTGCCTTCGGAGATGGCCTGGCCGATCTTGCCGCGGACACCCGAGGACTGAATGTTTGTGATGGTGCCGTCCTCGATCATCGGGACGAGCGCATCGTGAGCCTTGCCGAGGGAGCTCGCGCAGATCGTGATGTCCTTGAGGCCCCTTCTGTGGATGGCTTCCATGACCTGGCAGACAACCTTGTCACCGTCACGGAAATGATGATGGAAGCTGACGACCATGCCGTCATGGGCATCGCACTTGTCGAGGACTTCGTCGATGGTCGGAACCAGCTTGCTGCCGCTGTTGTTCATGACGACTTTCACGTTCGGGCCGTGCTTTTTGAAAATAGTCCCGTCATAATGGAAGCTGCCCTGGAACGGCTTTTTGCCGGTCTCATTTAAAATATAATCCGGAATCTCTCTTCCTACTGCATTAATCATTTCACACTTCCCCCTTATAAACGCCTGCTGCTTTGGCCAGTCTCAAGGTTCTCTTAGCGCCGTCATAGAAAGCGATGTCGATCATCTTGCCGTCAACCGTGAATACGCCGATGCCCTGGGCTTTCTTGGTATCGATCTCGGTGACGACCTTCTCAGCGAAGATGATTTCCTTCTGGGTCGGCGTGAAGATCTCGTGGACGATGTCGATCTGGCGCGGGTTGATGATGGATTTGCCGTCAAAGCCCATAAGGTGGATCGTCTCAACTTCCTTGCGGAAGCCTTCCATATCGTCGAGGTTCGTGAAGACCGTATCGAAGCACTGTACGTGAGCCGCGCGTGCCGCGATGATCATCTGCTGGCGGGCGCCCATGAGCTCGATGCCGGTGCCGGTGATGTGGGTCATGAGGTCCTTGGTGTAGTCGCCGCCGGAGAGGGCGATACCCATCATGCGCTCGGAAGCGTCGCAGATATCAAGGGCTCTCATAACGCCGCGGGCAGACTCAAGAGCCGCCATGATGAGGGTGGAGCCGACCGGACGGCCGAATTCCTTCTCGGCCTTCTCGACTTCCCACTCGACCATCTTGACGTCCTGGGCACTCTCGGTCTTCGGGATACGGATCGTGTCCGCGCCGCCTGCGACCGAGCAGCGGATATCCTCTTTCCAGTAGGGGGTGTCGAGGCCGTTGATACGGACGACTCTCTCGCATCCTCTGTAATCGATCGTCTTTAAGGCGTGATACAGGGAGAAGCGGGCGGCATCCTTCTGGTTCTCGGCAACCGCATCCTCAAGGTCAAGCATGATGGAGTCCGGCTTGTAGATATAGGGATCCTTGATCAGAGAGGGTTTCTGGGCGTTCAGGAACATCATGGTTCTTCTTAAGCGCTGTTTATTCGGGTTTTTCATCGAATGGCACCTCCCCACGGAAGATTATCATACTGGTCAACGGAGCGATACACGGCGCCTTCAATGCGGGCCTTGATCGTGCAGTCCAGAGCGCCTTTGTCCACGATCCTGATCTTTACGTTGTCGATGCCGAGATTCTCGAGGGTCTCGAACACGACCTTCCGGATCTGGTTGCCGTACTGGTTGATGACTGCGCTCTCAAGAGAGAAGTCAATGCCGCCGTCGCCCTTTTCCACTGTGACCTGGCAGTCGCTGGACTCGAGGGTCCCTGCTGCCGCAGGCTTAATGATTTCCATTTGCATTCCTCCTTTGTGATGTAGGTTCATGTTGCATCAATTATAAAATTGCAATCTTAAGACAAAGACGGGTATTTTCTTAATATTTATTAAGGTTAGCCCTTATCCTCTTTCAAAGAATGCCGGGGCAGGCCCAGGGACCCGCTTCCCGGCATTTCTCTTAAATTTAATTATTGCGATAGTAGTTGATCAGGCAGCCGTCCGCGATGATCTGCCTCTCCGCGTCCGTAAGATCGCCGGTGGAAACCGCGAACTTCCTCACGGTGCCGTCGGCCTTGACCGCGTAGGCGTCAAAGTCGTTGACCTTGCCGAGGATGTTCTTCCGAAGGCCCGAAACGAAGACATAGTCGCCGAGCTCGAACGCATCCGGCTCCTTGGTGAGGAGCGGTGCCATGCCCCAGTTGATGCAGTTGGAGCGATAACGCTTGGTCGCATACTCGAGAGCGATGTTGGCGGCAGCGCCGAGCACTCTCTGGCAGGATGCAGCCTGCTCGCGGGCGGAACCGTCGCCCGGCTTGTTGGCGAAGATCGTGGAGCCGATGACCGTATTTTCCGGATCGACCGCGACGACTTTCTCAAGCGCTGCATAGACGTTCTTCACTTCCTCCGGAAGTCCCTCGCCCTTCTCACGGGCGATTTCCACTTCGTGGACTTCCTTCGCGCGGCCGACGTATGCCGGATCCTTGCGGGAAAGGGCAAACTCTGCGAGGCGAAGCGGGTTCGAGCGGTAGGAGGAGGTCTCACCGGACGGGATCAGCTCGTCGGTAGTTGTGACCGGGTCCGTTATGTAGGAGACGACCTTCACGAGCAGGTCCTCGGAGAGAGCCGGCTGCTCCGGCCAGTCCTTGATGTTCGGGCCCATCTTGAGCTCGTAGTCCGGATCTGCCTTGCCGTAGCCGTTGTAGATTCTCTTCTCGTAGACGCTGCCGTCGAAGAAGTACTTCGGTGTCGTGTACTCGATGTCAAGGTCGGTAGCCGGAGTAAGCCTTCCGCCGTTGACGGCCGTAGCCGCGATCGAGCGGGCATCCATGAGGGCGACGCTGGCCATCTGGCCTTCACCCGGCTTGGAGCCTTCGCGGTTCGGGAAGTTTCTGGTGGTGTGGCGGATCGAGAACTCGCCGTTCGCCGGCGTGTCGCCTGCGCCGAAGCACGGGCCGCAGAAGCACTCGCGGATGATCGCGCCGGCGCCTGCGATGTCGTAGAGGGCACCGTTCTTAAGAAGCGCTCTGTAAGCCGGCATGGAGCCCGGATAGACGCTCATCGTAAATGTGCCGTTGCCGCAGCTTCTGCCGCGAAGGATGTCCGCAACCGCGCAGACATTGTCGAACGTACCGCCGGAGCAGCCCGCAACGAGACCCTGGTCGACCCAGATCTCCTTGCCGTGAACCTTGGAATCGAGGTCCATCGTGGCGCCCTTGATCTGCTTGTTGGCCTTCTCCTGATACTCGTGCATGATCTCGGCCGGGTTCTCGAGGAGCTCGCGGATCGGCATTGCGTAGGAGGGATGCATCGGAAGCGCAATTGTGCACTCGATGGTGGAGAGATCGACATAGACGCAGCCGTCGTAGTAGGTGATCTCCGCCGGATCCATCTTCCTGTAGGCTTCCGGACGGCCATGAATTGCGAAGTACTCTTCCGTCTTCTCGTCGGTGACCCAGATGGAGGACCAGCAGGTGGTCTCGGTGGTCATGACGTCGATGCCGTTTCTGTACTCGACCGGCAGGCTTGCGATGCCCGGGCCGACAAATTCCATGACTTTGTTCTTGACGTAGCCGTTCGCATAGACAGCGCCGATGATGGAGAGCGCAACGTCCTGCGGGCCGACGCCCGGCTTCGGAGCACCGGTGAGGTAGATCGCGACGACACCCGGACGGGCGACGTCATAGGTGCGTCCGACCAGCTGCTTGGCGAGCTCGCCGCCGCCTTCGCCGACCGCCAGGGTTCCCAGCGCACCGTAGCGGGTGTGGCTGTCGGAGCCGAGGATCATGCGGCCGCAGCCGCTCATGAGCTCGCGGTTTACGCTGTGGATAACGGCCATGTTGGTCGGAACGTAGATGCCGCCGTACTTATGCGCTGCGGAGAGCGCAAACATATGGTCATCCTCGTTGATCGTGCCGCCGACCGCGCAGAGGGAGTTGTGGCAGTTGGTGAGGACGTAGGGCATCGGGAACTCCTTCATTCCGGAAGCTCTGGCCGTCTGGATGATGCCGACATAGGTGATGTCGTGGCTGGTCATGGAGTCGAATTTCATTTCCAGATGCTCCATGTCGCCGGACTTGTTGTGGGCTGCGAGGATCCCGTAAGCCATCGTGCCCTTCAGGGCCTCTTCCGGACAGACATTCTTGCCGGTCTTGGCTGCAACTTCCGCCGCATCGGTCATGATTTCCGTGCCGTTTACGAGATAGATACCGCCGTCGTAGAGTTTAACCATGTGTGATTCTCCTTTCATTTCAGGAATTAGCTGATGTATTTATTATACATGAATACGGGAAAAATGCACTTACTTATTTTCGAATGCTCCTCATAGATGAATTCTATGAGGAGCACGCTTTATCACAGGATCATTGCCACGATGAAGTTGAAGACCGCCGCGACGCCGACGCTGATCGGGACCGCCACAAAGAGCAGGCGGTTGAAGAGAGTGTTTCTCTCCTCCTCATTGCCGCAGGAGCCGAGGATCAGACTGCCGCCGGAAGAGAACGGGCTGATCGCGCTGGACTGGGCGCCCAGGACCGTGCAGGCGAAGAGGCTGATCGCGGAGAGTCCGGTTGCCTCGGCGAGACCCGGGATCAGCGGGAAGAGAGCCGGGGCGACAACGCCCGTCGTGGAGCTGAAGAAGCTCATGATCGCGCCGACGATGCTGAAGGCGATCGGTACGAGGAATCTCGGAACGTTGGAGCCGATCCAGTTCGAGAGCGCCTCGATCGTGCCGGCTTCGACCGCGACGGCGATGAGCATGCCCGCGCCGGCGATCATGATGATGGTGTTCCACGGGATGCGGGCGATCGCTTCCTTCTGCGGAGCGAGCTTGAGAAGCAGAGCAATGACCGCGAAGATGATGGCGACGAGGCCGACATCGACCTTGCCGGCGATGGAGGAGATGGCTTCATTTGCCGGCATAAGGACCTTGAGCAGCGGGAAAATGAGAACCACGACCATCATCGCGATCATCAGCGTAAGAGTGGTCTTCTGCGGAGCGGTGAAGGCTTCCGGCTTTTTGAACTCGACGCCCTTGCCGATGTTGCGGTTGCTCTTGAAGCCGAAGCGGACGATCGTGACCAGGATGATCGAGAAGACGACGGCGAAGAGGAAGATCTGCATTTCCGCGCCGAAGGTATCGATTGCGGTGAGATCCGGATTGTTCTCATAGGCGGTGTCCGCAAGACCGCGGAACACGACGCCGAGGTTGGAAGTCGGGAAGTTACCGCCGGCCAGAGCGCCGCAGTTGATGGCGATCGCGCCGGTTAATTTGTCCATCTTGGACTCCTCGCAGATGAGGAGGGTGATCGGTGCGAGGAAGGCTAGAACCGTGAAGTAGGTGGCGCCCATGACCGAGAGAATGACCGCGACCGCGAGCAGCGCGTAGGGCAGAAGGCCCGGGAACTTGCGGCAGGCGTAGAGGAGGGAGCTGGACATTTTCTCAAGCGTGCCGTTGATCGCGGCGACGTTGTAGAAAAGCGAGACCGACAGGATGACGAACATCGTGCTGGTCGGCCAGTAGCCGATGATTGCCTTGGGCTTTAAGCCCATGACGAAGCAGCCGATGATGTAGGCAAATACCATACAGAAGAGACCGGTGTTGATCTTGGTGCGGGCACCGAGGAAGATGGCGAGCGCGATGGCCGCGATGATGACGATTCCTAACATTTTTTATTCCCCCGTTCTTTTTAAACTAAATACCATCAGAATCTGTAAAGCTTCGCCGGATTGTCGACGAGGATCTTTCTTGCGGTCTCCTCGTCTCCTGCCTGCTCAAAGAGAGCGTCCAGCATCGAAGCGTCATTCGGCATCGGGTCGTGGCGGTCGTAGACGATCGGGTGCGGCCAGTCGGTGCCCCAGATGCAGCGGTCCGGGTTCACGGCGCAGAGCGCTTTTCCTACCGCGATCGTGTCCGCGAAGCCTTCCTTTGCGGAGTCGATGTAGAGTCCGGTGAGCTTGAGCCAGATCTTGTTGTCGCGAAGGAGGCTCGAGAGGACCGGGAATGCCGGGTGATTGATGCCCTGGTCTGCCGGAAGGTGTCCTCTGTGGTCGATCACGACCTCGCAGGGGAGATCGCGGAGGAACTGCTCCATGGAGACCACAAGGTCCGCCGCCATGAAGAAGCTGATGGACCATCCGAGGGGCGCCACGCGCTCCGCGAGCTTCCGGATCTCATCCAGCTTGCTCGGGCCGCCGCCGGAGTTTAAGTTGAAGCGAAGGCCGATGACGCCCATCTCGTCCATCTCCTTCAGCTCCTCGTCGGTCACGGAGTTGTCGATGACGACGACCGCGCGGGTGTTTTCCTTTCCCATCTCTTTGAGGGCCGCCAGCGTGCAGGAGTTGTCCATCGCGTAGGCGGACGGCTGAACGATCACGTTGCGGGTCGTCCCGAGCTTCTTCTGAAGCAGGCGGTAGCAGTCCACCGTTGCGGGCGGCTGGTTGCGGACGTCCTCCGGACGGTACGGGAACCGGACCGGGTCGTAGATGTGGTGATGGCAGTCGCATGCGCCTTCCGGGATCTCGTATTTCGGGAAGTTTCTGCCGGTGCAGTAGGGAACCTGAAAGCCCTGTCTTGTGTTTTCCATGATGTTCCTCCTTTTTTTTACGACTTTCCTGTCGTTTTTCCTGTCCTTATCATAGTCCGAATCTCCTTGTCCCGAAAGGGCGAATATGGTATACTGGCTATAGGCACAGCCTATATAAATAATTATAGATTTTTGTTATACGGAGGCAGACATGGAACTTCGCGAAATCGAATACCTTCTCACGATCCATGAGACCGGCTCCATACGGGGAGCCGCCGAGCGGCTGATGATCGCCCAGCCCTCCCTCTCCCAGTTTCTCTCCCAGTACGAGAGCGAGCTAGGCACAAAGCTCTTCCTTAGGACCTCCCGGGGCGTGGTGCCCACGCCGGCCGGCGAGATCTTCCTTGCGGACGCACAGAAGATCCGCAACATTTACCACAGTTCGATGGAGCAGATGCACGACATCTCGAAAATGAAAACCGGCACCGTCCGCCTCGGCATCTCCACCTTCCGTGCCCAGTCGCTGCTGCCGCCGGCGCTCAAAAAGTTCTACGAGCTCTACCCCGACGTCACGGTCCAGATCACGGAGCTCGACAGTATCCTGCTCGAGAACAGCATTCTGGACGGATCCTTGGACCTCGGCGTCGTCGCCTTCCCTCTGCGCAAGCTCAAAAATGACGCCAACGTCGAGCTCCTGATCAACGATGAGGTCGTCGTCGCGGCAAAAAAAGACCATCCGGTCCACCGGTATGTCCATACCGATGCGGATGGCCGCACATGGGTCGATTTTAAGGATGCCGCGAGGTTTGAATTTATCCTGGGGGACGTGAACACGCGCCTCGGGCACATCGCGCGGCAGCTTTTCTCCGCCTGTAAAAAGGCCCCCATCGTGAAAAATGAGAACATCTCCGCCGCCCTGGCCCTCGCCATGGCCCGCCGGGGCCTCGGGCTCTGCCTCACCTACGCCTCCGTAACTATAGCCCGCGGCAGCACCGAATACCTCTCCATAGGAAGGGACGGCGTCTACCTCGAGCTTGCGCTCGCGTTTCCGCCCTCAGGCTACCGGTCAAAAGCCACGCGGGAGCTCGCGCGCATCATGCATGAGGAGATCGGGGAGCTGTGATCGTCATTTTATAATATCCCGTAAAGCAGAACCCCCATAAGAGATGAGAGGATGATCGTCTTCGGCACTGTCCACTTCATCTTAAGGAGGGCGAAGAAGGCCGCCGCGGCGATGATGATCGCCCTGAAGTTGATGCCGGACGCCGTGAAGAAATTCTCCCCGGAGAGCTCGATCGCCACCGCGGCGATCATGCCGATGCAGGCCGGGCGCACGAAGCTTAAGATGTCCGTCATGAGGCTGGACTTCCGGAATTTCACGAAGAAGAGCGAGACGATGAGCGTGAGCGTGAAGGCCGGCATGAGAACGCCGAAGACCGCCGCGAGGCCCCCCAAAAAGCCCGCCGTGCGGGTGCCCGCAAAGGTCGCACAGTTGATCCCGAGGGGACCCGGCGTCATCTCCGCGATGCCGATGAGGTTCTGGAGATCCTGGGTCGTCATCCAGCCGTGCGTCCGCATCTCATCCAAGATGAGCGGAACCATGGAGAGGCCGCCGAAGCTGGTGAAGCCTATTTTCATGAAGGAGATAAAGAGTTCGAGAAAGACCATCAGAGCGCGCCTCCTTCCTCTTTCTTCTTGATAAAGGTCCTCCAGACGAGCGCTGCGGCGACCGCGAGGAAGACGACCGGCACATTGCCGACGTGGGCGAAGAGAAGGAGTGTGATCGCGACGAGGAATGTGATCATCTTCCGCCGCTCCTTCACGATCTCCCCGCCCAGGGACATGGCCGCCGTCACGATGATCGGGACGACCGCCGCCTGGATCCCGGAGAGGGCCGATTTCACCCAGTGATTGTCCTTTAACAGCCCGTAGAAGACCGTCACGATCGACAAAATGATCACCGCCGGAGCCGTGATGCCGAGGACCGCCGCGATCCCGCCGGAAATCCCGGCCACCTGGCAGCCGAAGAGCATCGCATCGTTCGTGATCATGATGCCGGGCAGCGATTTTCCGACCGCTACGATATCGAGAAGCTCATCCTTGGTGATGAGCTTTCTTTTATTGACAAATTCTTCTTCCATCTGGGCCACGATGGCCCAGCCGCCGCCGAAGGTGAAGCAGCCGATCCTGAAAAATACCAGGAAGATCATGGCGGCGGTTTTGAGTTTGTTATTTTTCATAGTCTGTCACTCCGATTATGGCTCCGCGTCAGTCTCCGGCTGCCGAGAACGGCAGCGGTCTTACGATATCCCTGCAGAAGTCGATGAATACATGGGCGGCCTTGCTGTCCTCCATCCCGGACCGCACCGCGACGCCGAAGCGGTAAGGCTCCGTGTCCGCATCGAGCGGGAGCACATCCAGGTTTTTCATTTTCGAAAAATAGAGGTAGGTCTCGCCGCAGAACGCGCAGCCCTCCCCCAGGGAGGCCAGCGAGACAGCCAGATCCGCCGTGTGCGATTCCATGATGACGGGCGGCTCGATCCCGTATTTCTCAAAAATCGCATCCGCAGTCTTCCGCTGGTGGGACCCCTTCGGGAGCAAGATGAACGGCACGTCCTTCATGCAGGTAAAATCAAGGCTCCCGTCCGGCTTCAGATTGTCCTCGATGAGGGCCGCGTAGGGCGAGAGGTGCTTCGCGACCAGCACGGACCGGTCCGTCCCCATCGGGACGAAGGCGAACCCTTCCGCGAACTTCTCGAGGACCATGACCGCGAGGTCGATGCTGCCGCTTTTAAGGGCGTCCGGCAGCTGCTCGGAGACGATCTCCCGGTAGTTGATCCGGATCTGCGGGTAGGCCGCGCGGAAAGCCGGGATGATGAGCGGCAGGAACTGCTGGGCCCGAACCGGCGGGATCCCGATCGTGATCTCCGTCTTAGCGAGGCTCTTCATGTCGGCGATCCGGTGGTTCATGCGGTCGTACTCGAAGACCATTTTCTCAAAGGAGCGGATGCAGTACTCTCCCTCCCGCGTCAGCGCGATCGGCCTTGCGTCTCTTTTAAAAATGCGCACGTCCAGCTCCTTCTCGACCCGCTGAAGCTGCTGGGTCAGCGCCGGCTGGGTGAGCCCCAGGTTCTGGGCGGCTTTCTGTAGGCTGCCCGCGCGGTGGATCTCGAGGCAGTATTTCATTTGGCGGATGTTCATTTTTCCCACCCCTTGTTTATATAAGATATTGCTTATTATGTATCGCATTTAATAATGCTTCAATTATATCCCCTTCTTTGCAGGATTGCAACTCTAAAATAAAACACACTCACGGATTGCATCTGCACTGTAAATAATTTATTTGCAATATTTAGTTGACATTTAAAAAATATAGTGGTATATTGAACACCAGAAGGAGCCACTTAAGGAAAGGAGGTGATCGGATGAGGAATCTGAAAATGAAATTCCGGCGGATCGAACTTGACATCTCGCAGACCGAGCTGGCCAAAAAAGTCGGCGTGACCAGGCAGACGATCGGTCTCATCGAAGCCGGGGAATTCAATCCCTCGATCAAGCTGTGCAATAAGATCTGCCGGGCGCTCGGCGTGACACTTAACGATATTTTCTGGGAGGAAGAAGAAAATGAAGAGGAAAAATAATCTGGATGAAATGCAGGAACTGGAACTTCTCAAGATTGAGCACAACGGATGCTGGATCGCATTCTGGGGTCTCATCATCGCGATCGTGGTGCAGAATCTTACCGGCGGAGCCATGGAGCCCCGGACCCTCGCCGGCGAATGGTGCGTGCTTATAGTGCTGGCTGTCTATCTCGCATACGCCAGCACGCGCAAAGGAATCTGGGACCGGCACATCCCCATGAATGCAAAGACGAATCTGATCGTTTCCGTCATAGCCGGTCTGGCGAACGGCGCATTGATGGGCATCATGTCTTTCAGAAACTACGGAAAGCCCGTCGGGTCCGTCGCCGCGGGGATCTTTTCGGCCCTGTTCACGGCTGTTCTCTGCTTCTTCGCGCTCACGGTGAGCATGCGGGCAACAAAAAAGCGGAAGGCCGAGCTGGATGAGGAGCCCTCCGACGCGGACGAGGTGTGATAAAAAGAAAGACGATTCGCATTGAGTGCGAATCGTCTTTCTTTTTATCAGAGAACGATCTCCGAAAGCGCCCTCTTCGGCACGTAGTGCTTATCCTCCGCATCCCGGTAGTAAGCGGTCTTCCCGTCGACCACGTCCGTGAGGACCACCTCCTCGTCCGGCTTCCCGAAGGCCACGATGAGCATCGGGCGGATATGCTCCGGCAGGCCCAGGACCTCGCTGACCGCCCCGGCCTTGAAGTTCCCGATCATGCAGCCGCCGAGCCCCTGCTCGACCGCCGCAAGCAGCATGGTCTGGGCGACGATCCCCACATCCCTCTGGAAGCGGGCCAGGTTATCGGAGATGTTCAGATCCTGGCAGATCACGATAAAGGCGGTCGGCTCCTTGCCCGGGTGCGGGAGCACAAGGTCCGGCAGGCCCTTCGCCCAGTTGGTCTCCGCCTGCACGGCCGCGACGACGTCCTCCTCGCACGCGAGGAAGTATTTGAGCGGCTGTACGTTCACGCTCGACGGGCAGAGGCGGGCGGCCTCCACGAACGAAAGAAGCTCCTCCCTGGTGATTTTCCGGGAATGGTCGTAGCCGCGGTAGCTGCGGTTCTTTTTTACGAGATCGAGTAACATAGTGCGCCTCCTGCATAAAACTTTTTATTATTATACATCGCGGCCGGAAAAAAGGCAAAAAAAAGAAAGGCAAACGCCTCACTCATCTCCCCGCAAAAATAATTTAGGGCTGTCCGACTTTCTCGTCATCGAACAGCCCCTTTAATGAATATTCTGAAGTTTCACTTTATAACCTCCTTTGCTTTATTCTGTTATCTGGAAGAAAGAAGTTTTTATTCTTCAGGAATAAGATTTATTTGGGAGAATAAATATTTCTTTTTCCCGGATGGTTCAGTTCCTATGGACTCTTGCTTTTTCCTTTCAATGGAATCATCTCCCTTTGGTTTTTATCCGGATTTTAAACTTTCTGGAAGAAGAAATTCTTTTAAGGAAGTTTTGCTATGCCAATGGACTGTACCTCCTTTCTTTTTGTCTTGTTTTGTTTGTCTCTTTTCTTTTGATGAACTTATCTTACACCCGAATCCCCGATTTGTCAAGCGGTTTTTTGATTATTTGTAATTTATTTTTAAATTGTCTGTATTTTCTTTGTTTTTAAATTTTTTTGAAAAGTTGACAAGCCTCGTAAAAAGCTTTATAGTATTCTCATTGCCGGGGGTGCCACAGGCTGAGACGCTCATGCGAACCCCTAATACTTGATCCGGGCAATGCCGGCGTAAGGAGGTATCATATGTTTTATAATGCCGATGGCGGTCTCACGACCGCGGGCTACGTGCTGACAGCCGTAGCCGTCTTTGCACTTCTCATTCTCATTTCCACACTTGCGGGAAAAAAGAAAACGGTAAACGCCAAGCAGCTCGCCTTCGCGGCGGGTGCCCTCGCGCTTGCCATCGTGACATCCTACATCAAGCTGTTCCATCTCCCGATGGGCGGCTCCGTCACGCTCTTCTCGATGTTCTTCGTCACCCTGATCGGATACTGGTACGGACCCACGGTCGGCATCATGGCCGGCGTCGCCTACGGACTTCTCCAGATGATCCTCGATCCCTACATCATCAGCCTGCCGCAGATGCTGATCGACTACCCATTTGCATTCGGCGCCCTCGGGCTCTCCGGTCTCTTCTCGGAGAAAAAGAACGGCATGATCATCGGCTACATCGTCTCGGTGTTCGGACGGTTTGTATTTGCCGTTCTCTCCGGCGTCATCTTCTTCGGAATGTACGCACCGGAGGGAATGTCCCCGCTCGTCTACTCCGTCAGCTACAACGGTGCCTACCTCGCTGCAGAGGCGGCCATCACGATCATCCTGCTCTGTGTCCCGGCCGTGAAGAAGGCTCTCGCAACCGTCAAGACCCAGGCTCTCAACTGATAAAATTAATAACCCATTATCCCGGAAGTATATAAGGCAAATAAAAATGAGAGACCGGCAATACGCCGTGCCTCTCATTTTTATTATCTTATCAGCCGAGCAGCTTTCCGATCAGGCTGTTCTTGCGCTTTTCCTGGGCTTCGAGGTACTTTTTATTTTCCTCCTCGAAGTTAAGCCCCTGCTTTGCACACTTCGCTTTCAGCTCCTTGATGCGCTCCTCCTCGGCCTCGCGCTCCGCCTTCTCGGTCTCCAGGCGCTCACGCTCTTCGGGCGGGATCCATGTGCCGCCCTCGGCGATGACCGCTGCCTTCTGCCTCTCAAGGATCTTCTCCTTGTCCTCGTCGAGATACTTCTCAACGTTCATGCCCCAGAGAGCGGCGATGGAAATGACAAACCCGATCATATCCATGCAGAGATACGCGATGACCATGCCGGTCTGGGCCGATGCCGGCTGCGTCGTCAGGGATGCGTCGTAGCCCATCGAGCTTAAGAAGATGTTAACGATACCCATCGAGAGAACCGCGAGACCGACCATGGTCGCGCCGTAGATCGACATCGTGAAGCCGTCGCTTCTGAAGCCGTTCTTCGCTTCCAGGTGGTCAAGGACGTCCGAGAGGATCGCAACCATGACGTACTGGGACGGAATGATACCGACCGCCTTCAGGACGACGCCGAAGGTGACGATTGGGAAGCTGTGGACGTTGATGAACGCCACGATACCGCCGATCAGGGAGAGGATGAGGCCCAGGACAACCGCGCGCTTCTTGCCGAGCTTGGATGCCAGCGGCCACGCGATGACCATGCCGACCGCGGACGGAAGACCGCCGACCAGGCCGAGGGTGGACATGAGGGCGCCAGAGGTTGCCTCCGGGTTGGAGGAGGACAGAACGCTGTCAAACATCCATCTCGCATAGAAGCTCATGGAGGTGTTCTTGACCAGCTGGCCCATCTGGAAGAAGAGGATGTAAATGACGACCATCCACCAGAATTTCTCCTTCGTGCAGACCTCGATGTGCTTTCTCATCGGGATCTTCTCTTCCTTCACATTGAGGTTCATCGTCTCCTCGGTGATGCGCTCTCTCGTGAAGAAATACTCGAGCATGATGCCGAGGAAGGTCAGGACCGCCAGGGCGATGCCGAGCATGCGCCAGTTGTTGTAGCTGGCCGCCCGGTCGATCGTGCCGTCAGCGCCGGTCACGAACATGATCGGCTGCAGCAGGATCGGGACCAGGATGGAGGCGCCGACGCCGGCCGCCGCGACCATGGACGCGTTGGAGAGGGTTGCAAGAAGACCTCTCTGGCCGCCGTTTCTCGTGGAGAGCGCGACCATGGAGCTGTGAGCCGTGTAGTAGCACGGATAGCCGATCGCGTAGAAGAGATTGAAGGAGACCGCGATCCAGATCATCTTCATGAAGTAGTTGGTCGACTGAACATTGTCGCCGCCCGGCGTCATGAAGAGCAGGATGATCGCGACCGCCATGATCGGGGCCGCCAGGAAGAGGTACGGGCGGGCCTTGCCGGCCGGCGTCCTCGTGTTATCGATCCACTGGCCGACCAGGATGTTGCCGGCGATGACGAAGACCGTCGAGACGATCGGCAGCGCCATCGAGAAGATGCCGAACTGTTTATCGGTGAGGCCGATGACGTCGGCATAGTAACGTGTCAGGTAGGCGCTGAAGATCGAGTTCGCCATCATCGCGCAGAGCGGCGCGAGGAAGTACCCGATCAGCATTTCCTGCAGCTTGACACTGGATGAATTGATTTTTGTTTTCAGTGCCGGGTTCTGAAAGAATTTGTCCATATAATGTCCCTCCGGATTGAATGTATATAGTAGTATTATAAAACAGCTTCACAAAGAAGGCAATCGCGCTTGTCGAAATTGTACAATTTTTTATACATCTCCCGCCAACTGTCCATTCTTCTGCTTGCGCTATCGCGCAAACGGGGGTATAGTTAAACAACGTATTTCAAGTTGCTTACTTCTTTATTATATTATAGGGAGTTCCATGAAACATTCTTTTTGGTTTTCTGTTTTATTTTTAATAATGCTCTTCTCCTTCCCGGCTTCCGCCGCCGCGGACGACGAGGTTGAAGAGCCGCTCACGGCCGCCGATACGGCCGTATTCACCTGCACCCGGAACAACGGCGATGTCTTCCATTCCTTTAAGAGTGAGGACGGAACGCACGTCCTCTTTCTGCCGGCGGATTTCAATACCGCCGATCTCACCGTGACCTGCATTTCCGATGTGAAAATAAAAACCGCCTCCTGCGGCACCATGAACCCCGGATCCGGCACGATCAGGGGGAATCTTAAGGGGCGGTCGGTCAGCGTCACATTTGCGGACGGCTCCGAGGCTTCCCTCCTCGCCGAATCCTCCGTCCTTCCGTCCATGGCCATAACGCTCTACGACAGCACGCTGGACGACGTCCACGAGGACAAGGATGCGAAGCACACCGTGGCCCTGACGACGGTCTATGATCCGAAAAATGCAGACCATGACCTTGCCGTCTCCGGCGGCGAATTCAAGGGGCGCGGCAACTCCTCCTGGGTCTATTATGATAAGAAGGGCTACCAGCTGAAGCTCTCCGAGGAGACCTCCGTTCTTGGCATGCCCGCCGCAAAAAAATGGACCCTCTTAGCGGGAGCCTCCGACTCCACGCTGGTGCGGACCAAGCTCGCACTCGATGCGGCGGCAAGCCTGCCCTTCCTCTTCACCCCCAAAGCGGAATATGCCGACCTCTGGATCAACGGCGACTACCGCGGACTCTACCTCATCACGGAGAAGGCGGAGATAGGCTCCGACCGGCTGGCCCTCACAAGCGGCCACGGCGTGCTCGCCGAATTCGACAACGCCTTCTACTCGGGCGAGGATTACTGGTTCGAGGACGATTCCGAGCAGTTCTTTTCGCTGAAAGACGCGCAGGGCGACGACCCGGAAGCCGACTTTAAGGTCTTTGAGGACAAGGTGAACGCGCTCATCCGGGCGCTTCGGGCCGACAACTGGACCTCGGTCTCGGGGCTTATCGATGAGGAATCCTTCGCCTGCGCCCTGCTCGTCAACGAATATTTCGCCAACCGCGAATCCGCGACGACAAGTTTTTACTGGTACATGGACGGCGAATCCGGAGACTTATGTGCCGGCCCCGTGTGGGATTTCGACACCTGCATGGCCGTCGAGGATGTCCCGACAGCCTACTATGTCTTCCAGAACCCCTACTATCTGCAGCTTGTCGACTTCGACGAGTTCGAGGACATCCTCCAGCGCGTTTACGCCGAGTACGGGTCTGCCCTCAGGAATACCGCCGCGGCCCAGAAAGCCCTGCAGCTTGAGATTGCCTCCTCCGCTGCCGTAAATTTCATGCGTTATGACACGCTGGGCACCGTTGACGCGAAAAGTCACTATTTTCTCGAGACCTGGGAAGAAAATATGGCCGAGCAGTATGAATGGCTCTCGGAGCGCGCCGAGCACTTCAGCGTCGGTGCCTTCTGCGCGAAGCGCCGGCCTGTGTATCTCGAGACCCGCATTTCCGAGGGCAACCGCTTTGCGGATCTTTATTTCCGGGGGAAAGGAAGCTTTTCCGGGATCATCTTTAAGGTGAAAGCCGAGAAGCTGGCCGATAACGAACCGAAAGAGTACACCGCCGAGCAGGACGAGTACGGGCGCTGGCACGCCAGGGTCGACCTCCTCGATTTCAGTGCCGACGGACTTTACAACGTGGAGGTCTTCTCAACCCGTTCGAGCACACCGCTCACGGAGCGCTCCTTCAGCCTCTCCTACATCCCTGCAATGGACTACACCCGCTACGGGATCAACTACCGTGCGGTGTTCAATCCGGTCTACTACATGGAGCGCTATCCGGACGTCGCCGCGGTCTGCCACTCGGATCCCCGGGTACTCCTGCGCCACTTCATCGAGTACGGGATGAAAGAGGGCCGTCAGGGCAGCCTGCTCTTCGACCCGGAATATTACATCGAGACATACCCGGACCTCGCCGAGCATTACGGAACTTCCGACCTCACAAAGTTTTACATCCATTACTGTCAGTCGGGCCGCGCGGAAGGCCGGATCGGCTCGGAAGCGTTTGAATAGCCGGGAATATTTGAAATAATTGTGAACATTAAAAATTTTTTCTAAATACTCTTTTCTTTTCCGCAATTTGGACTATACTAAAGTCAGCAAGTGATTCTGCTCCCGCAGACACGCATTAAGAAAGGGGTATAGAAAATGAAATTATCAGAAGGTTTAAAAACAGTATTCCTGGCAGGCGTAGGCGCAGTGGCAATCACTGCCGAGAAGTCCAAACAGCTGGTTGACGACCTCGTCAAGAAGGGCGAGCTCACCGTCGAGGAGGGCAAGGTCATCAACGAGGATCTCGCGAAGAAATTCAACGAGAAGGCCGAGAAGTTTGACGAGAAAGCTCAGGAGTATACACCGGACAAGGTCGCAAAGAAGGTCCGCGATGCTCTCCTGAACCTGGAGAACATGTCCAAGGAAGCCCGCGATGAGATCCGCTCCAAGCTCGACGCTCTCGACAAGGCCGAAGAGGAAGCCGCCGCGAAGGCTGCCGAGGAAGAGGCCGCTGCCGAAGCTGCCGACGAGGCCGACGTTGAGGATGCGATCATCGAGGAGACCAAGGCTGAAGCCGAGGATGCTGAAGAAGCTGTCTGCGAAGCCTGCGAGGGCGTAAAGGAAGCTGCCCAGGAGGTCAAGGAAGCCGTTGAGGAGGCTTTCGAGAAGACCGAAGAGTAATTTCTCCGGGAACGTGCTTAAACAAAGATTGATCATTGAGAAAACGACATGGCTTTCGGGCCATGCCGTTTTTGTGTTATCGGGGATCGGCTGCCGCAGTGCATATTAATGGAATTGACGGACCCTGCAAAGCCGCGGTACAATAGAAGCGAAGCAGCAACTATCACGCACAGAAAAGCGGAGGTAAGCTATGAAAATTGCAATGGCAAATGATCACGCGGGAACCAGAATGAAATATGAAATAAAGGCTCTCCTTGAGAACATGGGGCATGAAGTGGTGGATTTCGGAACCTATGACGAAAATGCCGCCGACCTGCCCGACTATGTCTACCCGGCGGCACTCGCGGTCGCGAGAGGCGAGTGCGACAGGGGCATTTTCGTCGACGGCGTCGGCTACGGCAGCGCGATGATCGCGAACAAAATCTGCGGGATCTACGCCGCGGTATGCCAGGACCCGCTCTGCGCGGCGCTCTCCCGCCAGCACAACGATACGAACGTGCTCTGCCTCGGGGCCAAAATTATCGGCACCCTCATCTCCACGGAGATCGTGAAGACCTGGATGACGACAGACGCCTTCACGGCGGAGAAATATGTGAAGAGGGTCGCGAAGGTAAAGGATATCAACGACCGGCACTGTGTTCCGGTAAAATAAAAGAAAGACCGGTTTTCACTGCTCCGTGAGCGCCCGGATCTCCTCCGCCGTCAGCCGGCGCCACGCCCCAACGGGAAGCGCCGGATCGAGCGCAAGCGGCCCCATGGAAAGGCGCTTTAAATACGTGACTTCCTTCCCGACCGCCGCAAACATCCGCTTCACCTGGTGAAACTTCCCCTCGCGGATCGTGATCTCACACTCGCTGGTGTTCTTCTCGGCGTCCGTGCTTAAAATGACAAGCTCCGCCGGCAGTGCCGTCAGCGTCTCATCCACATAGAGTCCCGCAGCGAAGGCGGTCACATCCTCCTTAGTCACAAGACCGGAAAGTCGCACGAAATAGACCTTGTCCGCATGCTTCTTCGGGGAGAGCAGGTTGTGGGCGAGGTCCCCGTCATTGGTGATGAGAAGGAGGCCCTCCGTGTCCTTGTCGAGACGGCCGACCGGAAATATATCCTTCCGCTTCGGCTCCTCTATGAGGTTGAGGACCGTCTTCTGCCGTTTGTCCTCCGTCGCGGTGACCACCCCGGCGGGCTTGTTCAGCATATAGTAGACGAAGGGCTCATAGGCGTATGTCCGGCCGCAGCAGACGACCTCGCCGCCCTCAAAGTGCATCCCGGGGTCCTTCACCAACAATCCGCCCGCCGACACGCGGCCGGCCTTTATCGCCTTTTTGATCTCGGTCCGGGTGCCGGCACCCATGTCCGAGAGAAATTTGTCGATTCTCATTAATATCAACTCCGTTCCGGAAAGTAATCGAAAAAGCGGTCCCGGCTCAGCCGGAACCGCTTTACTTGCGTTTCTGCTTTATTTCTCCTTGATCTCCGAATGCCACTCCTGAAGGGACTTCACCTCGCCGCTTCCGCAGCTGTTAATCTGGGCGATACCCTCCGCCGCAGCCTTCGCTGCCGCGATCGTCGTGATGTAGGGGATCTTGTGCTTGATGGCCGCCTTACGGAGGTAGCTGTCATCGTGGATGCTGGCCTTGCCGATCGGGCTGTTCACGATCAGGTCGATCTTGCCGTTCGTGATCAGGTCGAGGATGTTCGGACGGCCCTCATAGAGCTTCTTGACCTTCTCGACCGGGATGCCGGCTTCGGCGATCAGGTCGCAGGTGCGGCCGGTCGCGATCAGCTTGAAGCCGTCGTTCGCGAGGGAACGGGCCACTTCCACGATCTCGGGCTTGTCCTTCTCGTTGACCGAGAGAAGAGCCGTGCCGCCGAGCGGAAGCTCCGCCTTCGCGGCTTCCTCCGCCTTGAAGAAGGCTTCGCCGGTCGTTTTCGCGATGCCGAGGACTTCGCCGGTGGAGCGCATTTCCGGACCTAAGACCGGGTCGACTTCCTGGAACATGTTGAACGGGAAAACGGCTTCCTTGACCCCGTAGTAGGGGATCTCGCGCTCGCCCAGAGACGGGACGGGCGACGGCTTGCCGGTCAGCTCGCCGGTGATGATCTCGGTTGCGAGCGGGACCATGCGGATGCCGCAGACCTTGGAGACCAGCGGAACCGTGCGGGATGCGCGCGGGTTTGCCTCGAGGACATAGACCGTGCCGTTCTCGATCGCGTACTGCATGTTCATGAGGCCGACGACGTGCATCTCCTCCGCGATCTTGCGCGTGTACTCCTTGATGGTCTCAAGGTGCTCATCGTCGATGTGCTTCGACGGGATGATGCAGGCCGAGTCGCCGGAGTGAATGCCGGCCAGCTCGATGTGCTCCATGACCGCCGGCACGTATGCGTGATAGCCGTCCGCGATCGCGTCCGCCTCGCACTCCAGCGCGTGGTTCAGGAAGCGGTCGATCAGGATCGGGCGGTCCGGAGTCACGCCGACAGCGGCGTTCATGTACTCGGTCATGGCCTCATCGTCGTAAACGACTTCCATGCCGCGGCCGCCTAAGACGTAGGACGGGCGAACCATGACCGGATAGCCGATCTTGTTCGCAATCGTTTTGGCCTCGTCCACCGTTGTCGCCATGCCGGACTCCGGCATCGGGATGCCGAGCTTGTCCATCATGCCGCGGAAGAGGTCGCGGTCCTCCGCAAGGTCGATGACCTCCGGGGAGGTGCCGAGGATGCGGACGCCGTTGGCCTTGAGCTCCGCCGCGAGGTTGAGCGGGGTCTGGCCGCCGAACTGGGCGATCACGCCGACCGGCTTCTCCTTGCGGTAGATTGCAAGGACATCCTCCAGCGTCAGCGGCTCGAAGTAGAGCTTGTCGGAGGTGTCGTAGTCGGTCGAAACGGTCTCCGGGTTGCAGTTGACGATGATCGTCTCAAATCCGAGCTTCTTTAAGGACAGAGCCGCGTGGACGCAGCAGTAGTCGAACTCGATGCCCTGGCCGATACGGTTCGGGCCGCCGCCCAGGATCATGACTTTCGGGCGTCCCTCACTTACCGGATCGTTGTCCGGAGCGTTGTAGGTCGAATAGTAGTAAGCGCTGTCCTCGGTGCCGGAGACGTGGACGCGGTCCCAGGTCTCGGTCACGCCGAGAGACTCACGGCGGTTCCGGATGCCCTCCTCGGAGATCGGAAGGATCTCGGAGAGGTACTTGTCGGAGAAGCCGTTCTTCTTGGCGGAGATCAGCATCTCATCCGTGACATTGCAGCCGGCTGCGATGAGGGCTTCCTCCTCCTCGACCAGCTCCTTCATCTGGGAAATGAAATACTTCTTGACGTGCGTAAGCTCGTAGAGCTCATCGACCGTCGCGCCCTTTCTCAGCGCTTCATACATAAGGAAATGGCGCTCGGAGGAGGCGTTCACCAGGCGCTTCATGAGCTCTTCCTTGTCGAGCTCACCGAAGTTAGAGGCATGGCCGAGGCCGTAGCGGCCCTTCTCCAGCGAGCGGATCGCCTTCTGGAAGGCTTCCTTGTAGTTCTTGCCGATGCTCATGACTTCGCCGACGGCGCGCATCTGGGTGCCGAGCTTGTCCTCGACGCCCTTGAACTTCTCAAATGCCCAGCGGGCGAACTTCACGACGACGTAATCGCCGTCCGGTTTGTATTTATCCAGCGTGCCGTACTTGCCGCAGGGCATCTCGGCGAGCGTCAGGCCTGCCGCGAGCTTGGCGGAGACCAGCGCGATCGGGAAGCCGGTCGCCTTGGACGCCAGCGCCGAGGAGCGGGACGTACGCGGGTTGATCTCGATGACGATGATGCGGTCGGAAACCGGGTCATGGGCGAACTGAACGTTGGTGCCGCCGATGACGCCGATGTGCTCGACGATCTTGTAAGCCTGCTCCTGCAGACGGTCCATGACCTCCTGGGAGATCGTCAGCATCGGTGCGGTACAGAAGGAGTCGCCGGTGTGGACGCCCATGGGGTCTACATTTTCAATGAAGCAGACCGTGATCATGTTGTTGTCCTTGTCGCGGACGACTTCGAGCTCGAGCTCCTCCCAGCCGAGGATGGACTCCTCGACGAGGACCTGGTGGACCAGCGAGGCCTGCAGGCCGCGGGCCATGACCGTCTTCAGCTCCTCACGGTTGTATACGAGGCCGCCGCCTGCGCCGCCCATCGTGTAGGCCGGACGAAGGACGACCGGGTAGCCGAGCTTGTCGGCGATGGCCAGGCCTTCCTCAACACTGTAGGCGACTTCGGAGCGTGCCATCTCGATGCCGAGCATGTTCATGGTGTTCTTGAACTCGACACGGTCCTCGCCGCGCTCGATCGCGTCGACCTGAACACCGATGACCTTGACGTTGTATTTGTCGAGGATGCCCTCCTTGTAGAGCTCCGCGGCAAGGTTCAAGCCGGACTGGCCGCCGAGGTTCGGAAGCAGCGCATCCGGGCGTTCCTTTGCGATGATCTGCTCGAGCCTTGCCGTGTTGAGCGGCTCAATATATGTGACGTCAGCCATCTCCGGATCCGTCATGATCGTAGCCGGGTTGGAATTGACAAGCACGATCTCGTAACCAAGACTTCTCAGAGCCTTGCACGCCTGTGTGCCGGAATAATCAAATTCACAGGCCTGACCGATGATGATCGGACCCGATCCGATGATAAGTACCTTCTTGATGTCTGTTCTGAGCGGCATGTTCCACCTCCTTAAAACACTGGTGCACTTCTTTATCCGTATTATTATATACTGTCTTTCCCCTCCGGGCAAAGAAAACTCTTTAAAAAATTAAGCTAAATTTTCATGTAGATTTATCCTGAAAAACGGGAAATTTCACAAGAAGCCCCTTCACGGCGCCGTATGCAAAATGAACCGCTGCCGCCCCCGCCGCCGCAAACGCAATCGAGGCGCACGCGTAGGCAAACACATTGTCCGACCCCAGCATGACAAAAACCCTTCTCATCAGGATAAAGGCAAGATTCTGGTAGAGGTAGATCTCGAGGCTGCACTTTCCCAGCACGTGAAAGAAAGGCGGAGCAAGCACAAAAACACGGTTCAGGAGGAAAATGAAAACCACGAAGAAAACGGACGAGCCGTCAAAAAGGGGAGTCTCCTTAATAAGCGGAACCGCAAAATAGAGGACATGGGAGATCAGGAAGAGAACTCCCGAAACAGCCAGCAGCAATCCGGTCTTTCTCCGGGCCAGGATCATGTCGATTTCTCTCTTCAAGGCGCCGACAGAAGCCCCGAGGACAAAGCAGAAGCACCCCCGCGTCGTGACCAGCGGCCATCCGAAGCGCGGAGCCCAGCGCATATAGACCGATACGAATATGTAGAGCGCGGCGATCTTCATCGCCCGGCCGTTAAAGCACCGGAAGGCTATATAAAAGAACACATAGAAAATAAGCTGGGTGACAACGTACCAGCTGTAGGTGACCATCGGGTCCCCGGTAAACCAGGAACCGAGCATGTCAAGCATGCCGACCTCCTGTCCCCCGGCCCTGATGGCAAAGAGAAAGACAAGATTGCAGAGAAAATAGGGCAGAAGCACCTCGAAAAACCGTCTTCGGAAGAACCCGGAGAAGCCTTTCTCCGCAGAGAGGGCCAGTCCGTAGCCGGAGAGCGCAAAGAAGAGACCGACGGCGAGGTGCCCCTGGAATATAAAGGGCTCAAACGTCGCCGCATAGTTTTCATTCAGGAAAGAGCATACGTCCGGGAGATGGACAAACAGGATAAAAATCGCCATGACGCCCCGAAGCGCCGACGTGTCCTCCCTGGAAAGCCACTCTCCCCCTGTCTTTTTCCTTACGGAAAGAAGGATTGCCGCCGCAAAAAGAACCGCTGCCGCTGCCATCAGTGCTTCTCACCCCAGTAATATTTCATGATCTTCGAGAGCGGATCCCGGTCGATCGGACGGTCCATCATTTTCTTTCTCTTCTCGATGAAGTTGTCCACCGTTCCGATCACCTTCGCCGGGTTGCCGCCCACGATCGTCCCCTCGGGGACGTCCTTCGTGACCACGCTGCCCGCGGCCACGATCGCGTTCGGCCCGATCTTCACGCCGTTCAGGATCAGGCTGCCCGTGCCGATGAAGACGTTGTCAAACACCTCGATCGTGCCCATGTGATACTCCGGGAAGACCGTGCCGGGCTTTACGTTCTTCATTCTGGCGAGCATCTCGGGAATGCTGTCATGGGGCAGAAAGATCGTCTCCGGCGTGATGAACACGTTATTGTGAAGCTTTACCATATAGGGCTCTTCCGGAATGTTTCTGGAGCCGTAGACACAGTTCTCTCCGAACCCGGCGAAGATATGCAGCTTTTTCAGCAGCTTAGTCCGGAATCTCATGTCCACGAAAAAACAAATCCCCTTAAGTACCCGCATCTGGTTGCGGCTAAGGCGCCTTATCTTACCCATTTTAAAACAGTTCTCCTCTCCGCATCATCCCGCAGAATGTGGTTCTGCCCTGCTTTTCCTCCCTGAAATTCAGCTTCCAGGTCAGTTTAAAGAGCTGCGTGTCTTTTTTCATTTCCTCCCAGGCTTCGGCGTCAAAGGCCTGTCCGAAGTTGATGAGAAGGTCGTCGCACCGCGGATTGTTGGCCGGGATCGCCCGGAAGAGCTCCCGCGTCTGCGCATCCGCGTGCTGCGCGAGCAGGATCAGGTAGTCGAGGAACAGATAGTCGTTCATCCTCGCCGTCGTCTCCCAGTAGTGATAAAGGAGGTCTCTTATGATGAAAAATGAACGTCTCCCCTCGCCCCTGGCCGAGAGCGCATAATTGGCAAACCGCCCGCAGGCGGGCGAAAGATGAAGATAGCCCGGGCGGCGGATTGACCAGACCGGGTGAGCAAATGCTTCCTCAAGGCTTCCGGTGCAGAGGATCGTCGAGTCGAGCCAGAGCCCGCCTTTTTCCGCAAGAAGCGTTATCCGGATGATATCCGACACATGCGTGACCGAGATTGACCCGGCCGAAAGCCTCTCCGTGACCCAGTCCGGTACGGTACAATAATCGCGGAAGTTCCGCTCGTCAAGGAGGACCACCGGATGCTCTCCCGCGCAGCGCCGCACGGAGGCGAGGCACTTTTTAACGGTCTCCGGGGCATTTTCTTCTCCCTGCCACCAGAGGACCCAGATCGTATCCTCAAAAGCCGGATCCGCCGGCGGGAGAGCCTTCCCGAAATCATACCTCCGAAGGAATTCCCCGAACTCCTCCGCAAAATAGCGGCTCATCACCCTGTGCTTGTACATGAGCCGCCTTCTCATGGCCGGCGTCTCGAGGTTGCCCGAGCGGACACTCCTCTGGATGTCGGCCTTGGCCGCGAGGACGACCGCCGAGTCTCTCAGGGAATACTTCTCGGCGAGCTCGCGCGAAAAGAGAAGCTCGTCGGCGCTTCGCCGCATATATTTTTTTATTTTACCGGAAATATGCATCGTTTACGTCTCCAGCGGAAGTCACGTCTGATCCCCGAAAACAGCCTTTTTTGTCAGGAGGACCGCCTCCTCGTCCGCGCGGCAGGTAAGAAGGTACACCGGAACGGCCGAGATAAGGGTGTCCAGCGTTCCGAGCGCCGCGTCAAGAAGCGTTCCCTCCCAGTAGGGAAGAAAGATATTCGGAACAAAGAAGCGGAGGAGTTCCTCGCCTCGAAGGCGGCGGATTTCATTTTTCTCCCCCTTTTGAAGGACGATGACGGCCCGCATCGGAGCCCCGTGGTTCTCCCGGTAGGGCGATGAGCCCGCCCAGGGGGAGCCGTACGCGCAAAATCCGTCCTCCTCCCGGGAAATGAACACCTTGTCCCCGTTCAGGATCCGCGCCTTAAGATACCTGTTCCAGAGCTCGGCCTGCGTCGTCTTGCCGCTCCCGGACGGAGCCGTAAAGATGACCGCCTCCCCCTCGTATTCCACCGCGGAGGCATGGGCAAGCAGCATGCCGGAGAGCGCTCCCTTTGCCGCCATCGCGCCGAGGATGAGGCCCCTCCAGCGGGGCTCGTCGGCGGGATCATCCGGCATCTCACCCGTGATGATCGGTTTGGAAATGATCCGGCAGGATGTAAAATCAGAGGAGGCGAGCAGATACTCGCGGGAGCTTTGCCTGGCGTTAAATCTCCAGGGCCAGGAACCGTCCAGGTATGTCACCCGCAGGCCGAAGAGGAGCTCCTCCTCGGATCCGCTCGATATTGCTTCCTCACCGGGAAGCTCTGCCTTAAATGTCATGAACGGCTCGCCCTCCCCGGACTCGAAGCCCCGGAAGAAACGTCTCGCCCTGCTGCCGGCGCCTTCTATGAGGATGTTTTTTCCGGCGATGCGGAACCAGCTTTTCATTTTTCTTCCTGTCCCTCCATAAGCCGAACAGCTTCCTCTCTTGCTATCTCCCGTATCGTCCCGTCCGCGATCCGGTAAACCGCATCGCAGGAGCCGAGGACCGACGGGCGATGGGTCGTCACGATCACGGTCTTTGTCCTGTCAAACCCGAGGATCCCCGCGAGCACGAGCCGCTCCGTCTCCGGGTCGAGCGCGCTGGTCGCCTCGTCGAGCAGCAGGACCGGCGCGTCGGAAAGCAGCGCCCGCGCGATCGCAAGCCGCTGGATCTGGCCCTCGGAGAAGCCGCCGCCGCGCTCCCTCACCTTCGCGTCAAGCCCTTCGGGCTTCGCCGCGACAAAATCATACGCACCCGCCCGGCGGAGCACCTCGATGAGTCTGCTCTCATCCGCCTTCTCGTCCATGACGCGGAGATTCTCCGCCACGGTCCCGGTCAGCATGGTGTTGCCCTGGGGCACGTAGGAAAATAAATTTCTCGTCGATGCGGAAACTGTCAGTCTTCCGCCGGTTGTCGCTCCCTCGGCGTACAGTTCCCCTTTTTCGGGGGCAACGATCCCGAGAAGCAGCCGCATAAGCGTCGTCTTGCCGCCGCCCGAGGGGCCTATGACCCCGATGATCCGGCCCGGGCGGGCTTCAAGGTCCGCCTGCTCAAATACGGTTCCGCCGCCAGCATACCGAAACGTCACGCCGCGCATAAAGACCGCCATGCCGTCCGGGTTCTCATGAAGGAGCGCTTCGGAGGCTTCGCGGTCTTCATTTTTCTCCTCGGGCAGCTCCGTGACCGCGATGATGCGGCCGGCCGCCGTCGCCGCCTGGATCATGCCCGGGACCATGCCGGCCAGGACGGAGAAGGAGGACGAGAGCTGGGAGGCCATCTGCAGAAAGAGCGTCATCGTTCCGTAGGTGATCGCGCCGCTCCAAAGGCGGTAGACGCCCCAGATGAAGCAGACGAGCCCGACCAGCATGGCCGCTCCCGACATGAGCGCCTGAGTCAGTATCGTAAATGCGTTGTAGTCAAGCCGCATGGTGCGGTATTTTTTCTGGACAGAACGGAATTTCTCTCCGTAAGCCCGGGTGAGGCCCAGGGATTTCAGGCTCTCCAGGTTGTGGAAGGACTCTTCCTTGAATACCATCATCTCCGCGTTCATCTGCCGCATCTCCTCGTTGTAGCGCTTCATGCGGGGGAGAACGACCCTCGAGAGCAGGAGGGAGATCGGCGCGGTGAGGAGCGCCAGGACCGCCAGCATGCGGTCATAGCGAAAAATGATAAAGAACGCGCCGGCAAGCTGGATCAGCCTTGTCACAAGGTTCGGCAGCCAGGTGAGCACGGTGCCCGAGACGGTTCCGACATCCCCCTCGACGCGGGTGATGATGTCGCCCGAATGGAAGCGGGTCATCGCCTGCCAGTCCGCGTTCATGACCTTGTCATAGACATCCGCCCGGATCTCCTGCTCGACATCGATACTGATCTTTGCGGAGATCCTGCTTCCGGCCGCATTGAGAGCGATGGAGGCGACCTGCGAGAACACGTAGAAGGCGACCGCCAGAACAAGCCCTCCCGAGTCAGCCCCGGTCACCGCATCGATGATATGCTTGCTGATGACCGACCCGGCGAGACCAAGGCCCGTGCTGATAAGCCCGCACAGGGCGTACCAGACCATACGAAGGCGGTATTTCCAGCTGTAGCCGGCAAGCCAGCGCATCTCCGAAAGGAAGGCCGCCGTCTTTTCCCTGTTCAGTTTGCCTCTTATTTTCCCGGCTGCGTTCATCTTTTGCCTTACAATCCCCTAAGCACAAGAAAGAATCCTGCCGCCCAGTGTCAAAGCAGGATTCTTTACGGTGTCAGTATATTCAGCTTTTAAAGCCGGCATCAATACTTCATGCCGTAGGTATCCGCAATATCCTTCGGCACATCGTAGACCACGGTTCCCTTGCCGCCGGTCTGCGCCGGTGCCGCTGCGAAAAGCCGCACGTCCGTCTCCGGCTCCACGCCGATCGTCGAGCAATTCGCAAGGACGGCCGCATTTGCGATGATCCAGTCCATAAGCGCATTTCCGGAAATAACGCCCGGATTCGGCAGCGTGTCATTGATCAGGTCGGTGCAGCCTGCCATTGCCTGCACGGTCGCGAAAATAATGGAGACGTGAGCATCCGGACCGCCGGAACCGTCGGCGATGCTCTCCCTGAGGTTGATCAGAATCTTCCTGACTTCCGGCTCCTCAAATGTTCTTTTCATTATCTGCTCCTCCTACTCATTGTGGTAAATCCCATATACAAATTCTGCCTGCCTGCAATAAGAGTCCGTTACCCGGCCGGTACTGCCGCTTTCCGCCGCCAGCACCCCGGGACATCGTCTGCAGAATCCTTCATACCTGCAGGTTCCGCACTTTTCCGGCTCGGGAAGCCGCTCAAGATCTTCAAGCAGTTTTTCCCAGGCCCTGTCAAAGCCAAGTTTTCTGACATCTTCCGCCGGATCGGAGAGAAAGCTGCAGAGCTGCATCTTTCCGTTCCAGGTTACGACAAACCCGCGCCGGTAATGTGCACAGTCAAGCAGCTGACGCGGATGATGTCTGTAGAGCCTTTCCGCCTTCGGGAGATCCTTAAAAGCCTCCTTCGGAAACTTTGTGAAATCCACCCGGTGGGCCGCCGCGTCCTGCTTCGCTCCCCTGACCGGGGGCACAAGCGCGATGGAATGACGGAAGTAAACCTTCTTTTCCCTTGCGAACTCATACATTTTCAGCAGGTCCGCATTGTTTTCCTTTATGATAAGCCCCATCAGATAGAAGGGGATATCAGCCTCTTTCACAAGATCGATCGCATGGCTAACGCGGTCAAATCCGTCCGGGATCCCGGTCACCGCCCGGTAGGTCTCATTGGATGCGCCGTAAAGCGTAAAGCGCATCGCGTAGGGCGGATCCTCGGCAAGCCATTCCATCACCCGCTCATCGACGAGATACCCGTTGCTCATGAGATTGATGAGAAATCCCATCTTCTTGAGCTCGGTGTAGAGTTCCTTAAAGTCCTTCCGGACGAAGATCTCGCCTCCGGTCAGCGTGAGCTCGAGCATCCCGCGCTCTTTCGCCTTTTCGGCGATGGCAAGCCACTCTGCATTCGTGAGCTCGCGTCCCTGCTTCCGGATCTCGTCGGGGGTAAGGTGCACGTAGCACATGCGGCAGTCGAAATTGCATCTTGCGGTGAGCTCGAAGATGCCGTTCACCGGGATCGCGTCCCGCCGGGCAATCTCCTTAAGCTCCTCTGTAAAATGATCCAGCGTCCCCGCAAGAAAATCACAGTCGCTCATTCGCCGAGAACCCCTTCCTCCGCCAGCTTCGCCTTAAAGCGGGCGAGCGCTCCGGCTGCGGTCTCACGGTCGACATCGTACTCCTCAAGGAGCTTTTCGATGACCTCTTCCTCGGTCCGATCCTCCTCAAGAAGCTGCCAGATAAATGCGCCCGTCTCGTTCAGGGCAACCATGCCGTGAACGTCACGCGTGCGCTCCCCGACTGGGACCGCCATGTATTTTGAGCCTATCTTTCGAAGTATAAATCCGCTTTTAACCTTCATATCGCTCCGCCTGCAATCCAAACACTGCAGGCACCTGCCTACAGATAGTGTCAGTATAGCACATGTTTTTCAAGTATGCGATATATTTTTAAAAAACTTTTCTATTTTTAGTCTTTTCCGTACCCGTAGTTTTTCCCGTAGCCGTACCCGTAGCCATAACCGTAGCGGCCGTAGCCGTACCTTCCGTAGCCGTAGCTGCCTTCCGACTCCGGGCATGCGTTCAGCACGTAGCCGAGAAGCGGGGCGGGCGATTCCGCGAGGGAGTAGAGCGCCTCGCCGAGCTCGTCCTGGGTCAGCTCGCCGCAGCGGATCACGTAGAGGATCCCGTCGGCGTAGGGTGCGAGAATGGAGGCATCCTGAAAGGCGCCCGCCGGCGGTGTGTCGAGGATCACGATGTCGGCACTCTTCCGGAGGCTCTCCACCACGTCATGCATGCGCTCGTCGGAGAGGAGCCTGACCGGGTTCTTCAGGACGCGCTGTGCATTTCCGATAAATGCAAACCCCGCCGGAGCCCTCTTTACATAGACCTCCCGGCCGCCGGACAGGATATCCACCAGGCCGATCGCATCCTCCGGGGCATCCACGAGGTCGGCATCGCCCTGCTTGCGGAGGTCCGCATCCACCAGGACGACCTTCTTGCCCTCACGGGTCAGCTCCTCCGCGAGATTGACCGACAGGGACGATTTGCCTTCGCCCGGAGCTGTGCCGGTCACTAGGATCACTCTGCCCTCGCCGGTGTCCGCCTCCTCGCCGTCCATCCTCCGCAGCGTGTTGAGGAGACGTCCGGCCAGCGAACGGATGCTCTCTCTGTACTCATAGGGGGTCCGCTCATCAAACACGGACCAGAGCTTTCTGGCTCTCCCCGTGCTCCTCGCCTTTCCGGTGATGAGCGGAAGCTGACCCAGAAGCTTCATATCCGACACTTTCGCCACATCCTCCTCCGAGCGCACATCGCGCCGGATGATCGTGATGAGCAGAATGACAAAGCAGGCAAGAAAGAGGCCGGCGATCCCGCCGATCACGGCCAGCCGCACCGGAGAGCTCACGTTGACGGGCGTCTCAGGCAGATTCGGCGCGTTGATCACGTAAAATTCAATGCTGCCGAGCACGAAATAGGCCGCCTTCGGGTAAACCGCCATGGCCCCCTTCAGGATCCTCGCCGCCTCCTCAGCGGTCGGCGCCTCCGCCGACATGGTGACCATGTTGGAGCTCTCGATCACGGAAGCCCCGATCGAGCCGCCGAGCTCGCTCTCCCCCAGCTCTTCCAGAAGAAGACTCCTGAAATAATCACTCTCCAGGATATAGGGGAACGTGCTCGACATCTGGGCCGCAGCCGTCGTCGAATAATAATAGGATGTATTTGAATTCTGCGCGCCGACAAGGCCGACCGTGAAGGTCGCCTCGCTCCGGTAGACAGGCTTCGTCGTGCCGATCCGGAAAGCCGTGTAGCCCGCGCCGCAAAGCACGGTCATAATGAGCAGGATGTGCCAGTATTTCCGCAGGTAGCGCAGAAAGTCCCGAAACAGCTGGCCGAAATCTATGAAATCCCGAAGGCCCGCATCCTCCGTGTGTTGTCTTCCTCTCTCCATGTCCTATCCTTCCGTATCCAATCAGGCGTAGCTCTCATAACCGTAGTGCTGCGATCTGCCCGCGCTTCCCCATTCGGGTTCGAACGCGTTCAGGACAAACCCCGTGAAATCGCCGGTGTTGGTCCAGATCATGTCGACCGCATCGTTGATGATCCTGACGTCCGCCCAGTCCTGCCGGACGACCAGGAGGGCCGTGTCGGAAAGGCCCATCCACATCTCCGCGTCCGCGGAGACCGTCACGGGCGAGCTGTCGATGATCACGTAGTCCATCTCCCGCCTGCAGATGTTCACAATGGCCTCGATCCGGTCCCGGTCGCCCGCCGCGTTTCGTCCCTGCCGGCCGTCGCCCTGGTAGAGCTTGAAGAGGCGGTACTTCCGGTCGTAGGAGACCGCGTCGCCGAGTTTCATTTTCCCGGAGAGAATATCCGAGATCGTGCCGGTTCCCGGAGCCGGCTCAAAGATCCTGCCCAGGGAGGGATTCAGGAAGTCCCCGTCGATGATGAGGACTCTGGCCTTCTTCTCCGCCAGGGAGACCGCGATATTGGCGGCGGTCATGGTCTTGCCCTCATTCGGCGTCGCCGAGGTGACCAGCAGGACCTTGGCTTCCTTCTTGTTCATGTGCTGCTGGATGTTCTGGGCCGCCCTGCGGACGGATTCGGAAAATGCCATCGTCGAGGAGGCCCCTCCGATCAGGTGCCTCGTGTTCTTTCTGCCGCGGCCGAAGACGGGCTTCTCAAACGGGATCGTCCCGAGGATCGTCCCCTCCAGCTGCCGTCTCGCCCCGCGGGTAGTCTTAACCGTGAAGCGGAAGAGATAAAAGAGGCCGATCACGAATACCATGAGGAGCATCGCGGCCGGGATCAGGATCTTCCGGTAGGAAAGAAGCGTCGTCCGCTGGGCGGGCTCCGTCGGGACATCCGGCGGTGTGAGCACGACGAGGTCGGCCTGCCCGAACACGTAGCCGGACACCTCCCCGTAATTTTCGATGGCCGCGCGCAGCATGAGGTAGGCGTGGCGCGGATTCTCGGAGGCTGCCGTGAGCGCGAGAAGGTTGGTCGCCTCGACCTGCCGGCAGGTGATGTCCACGTTCATCTCCTCGCCTGCCGTCTCCATGATATTTTTCTTCAGTGAATCGCTCTGAAACACCTCGCTGAAGACTGCCGCCATCTGGGCCGCTGTCTGCAGGGATGTCAGCGAGCTGTAGCTCTCCTTTGAACTGATGACGAGCGTGGCCTTCGATTCGTAGACCGGCTTCTCCGTGAGCCCGGCCGCACCCGTCAGGCCGAAAAACACTATGACGCCCGAGAGCAGCACCATCCAGAAATTGCGGAGAACATCCTTCACAAATCCCCGGAGGCTCATGCTTCCTTCCGTAATTCTCTGGTTCATCTCACTCCTCCACAATGACTGTCAGCCAGGTTGTGCCGACCGAGCCGCCGGCATTCGACGCGTCGTAGCGAACCTCGTAGACGCCGGGCACCGATGTGTCGACGTCCGTCTCGCACGTCACATGATCCTCCGCCGTGTAGGCGATCCCGCCCAGGTCCCGGACACCGGTCACGTAGGACATCGGCTCAAACCCGCTCCCCTTCGGGATGTAGACGACCGGCTGGGAGAGGGAAATTATAAGCCCGGTCAGCCGCTTGTCGATGATATGGACCGGCAGCGTCTCGCTCACCGTGTCGCCGAAGCTGTTCGAGGCGGTCACCGTGAGGGAATAGCTGCCCTCGTAGTCATAGTAGACGCTGATGTTGGAGAACCGGGCCGTCCCGGCCAGGTTTCCGTCCAGCTTGTCCTCGATGAGAAGGCGGTCCCGCACCGCGTCGGTGGAACCGCTTCCGGCCGTAAAGACCAGCGGCTCAGAAAGGAGGATCTTCGGCGATTCGTAATCCGTAAAATGCACCTTTCTCGTGCAGGTCGCCGCCGCATTTGCACTGTCAAACACGACATAGGTGACCGTGCAGGTCCCCTGCTCGACGAAACGGGAAAATGACCCGACCAGAATCTTGTCCGTCAGGTTGCCGTCCTCCTCGTCAAAGGCAGACACGCCGGCAAGAAGCTCCTCCTCCGTATAATTACAGGGGAGCTCCAGCGTCCCTTCCTCACTCTCAATTACCGGCACATGGGCGTTCCTCGCGGAAATCTCCTGCACCTTTGCCATGCCGAATGCCGCGATCGACACGGCAAGCAGCGCAAAAAGGAGTATTCTCAAATACTTCATAGTCACTTATCCCTTCTCGAAGATACGATGCCTCTCGACCTGCGGGTGACATGCAGCTTTTTAAGAAGCACGGCCCGCCTTCCGGTCTCCCTGATCTCCTCCAGGAACCCCGCCGGCGTATGCCTCGTGGCAATGAGCTGGGAGACATAGCGGCAAAACTGGTAGATCCACGCGAACGGCCTTAAGAAATGATGCCGCCGGGCTGCCTTCCAGTTGGCAAGGCCCGCGCTCTCAAGGTTTCCGAAAAATCCCCTCACCGTAAGACCGGCACTTAAAATGCGGACCGCATTGACCCGCTCGGCGTCCTTGCGCCCGAAATTTCCGTCGGAGAGCACGATCCTCATGAGCTCACGGGCCGCCTTATCTTCCCCGGAGAGAGCAAACGCGTGCCCCTCCTCCGGAAGGGAGAGATAGAGCTGCCCGAGCCTCGTCACGGTGACGGCAAGTTCGGTCAGGCCCACGGCTTCGGTCAGGGGCTTCATTTTCCGCTCCCAGAAGGAATCGTCCACTCTGGTGCGGACAAACATCAGATAGTCCAGGATCTGCCGGAGTCCGAGCCCCGTCTCCAGATGCTGCCCGATATGGAGGAGCAGCACGAGCCCGTTCAGGGCCTCCGGGAGCACCGGGAACGCGGAATCGCCGATCCGGACGGTCTTCGTCTTCATAAGTCCCCTCTCGATGAGCGCATCGATTCTCCGCGCCGTCTTCGGGTCGTTGACAAATGAAAACCGCCTGTGCACCTCAAACTGGATCCCGTCCTTCTCAAAGTTGAGGTGGCGGTCCGTATTCTGCTCCGTGAAGGCGTCCCTGAAGCCGTTCTCCCGGAGAACGGCGCAGGCTCTCTCGAAATCCTCCCCGGACACGATCACGTCGACGTCGCCGGATACCCGGTATTCCGGGACCGGATAGTAGATGCCCGCCGCGTTCCCTTTAAGGATCGCAAAACGGATCCCGGCATCTGAGAGCACCCGCACAAGATCATCCTGCCCGTACCGCATCAGCGCGTTCCGGCCGAAGGCCGCCATCGACTCATCCTCAAAGGCGCGCCGAACGTCCCCGGGCAGGGGCAGATCGGAAATCATGTCCGCCGCAAGGAGGGCGAGCGCATGGTTTTTCATTTCCCCGAAGACCGCCGCCCAGTCGGTGCCTGCCTCCGCCTCAAAGGGAGCCTTAAAGAGCAGGTGACCGAGGAGCTTTAAGACAACGCTTTCGTTCTCCCCCGGCTTCTCCGTCTCCACAGTCCGCTTCATCATCCCGCGGACTTTCCGGTAGCGGTCCCGGCCAAGCACGCGGTACATATTATCATAGATGAACCCCTTGATGCGGTACTTCGGGCTGTGCCAGGAAGAGGCCGCGTAGTGAAGCACACGCGTGTTCTCCGTGACCTCGGGGTTCCAGTAGTCCATGTCGAACGCCGAGAAGTATTCCGGCGGGTAGATAGATACATTTCCGGGCAGGACCTCCGTCTCCCGTGCCCGGCCGATCAGGCCGTGCCGCACAAAGAGGGCGGTCAGAGCGTCATTGATCGTCGTGAGGTCCTCCGTCCCGTCGTCTTTTATAAAGTGCCGCTCCTCATAGGAGGCGAGAAACTCCGCAAAAAGCGCCTGTCCGGGAGCTGCCGCCATAAAAGCGGTCGAAAGGCACCCCGGCCGCTCCATGGAGAGAACCGCATCGGCGCCCTGAAGAAACTCGTCAAACCGGCGGATGATCTTCACGTCGGTGTCCATGTAGACGCCGCCGTACTCGACAAGGCGCTTCACCCGGACATAGTCGGAGACGAAGGCGTATTTGCCCGCCGAAAGCGCCTCCCGTGCGTAGGCGCACCCGCTTATATCCGTATTCTCCTCATTCCACTCCATGAAGGTGTAGTCCGGAAGCTTCTTTTTCCAGTCGGCGATAAACCGCTCCACCCGGGGCGGCTTTTTCGGACCAAACCAGCAGTAATGGATTATATGGGGAATCTTCTCCATCCCTATCCTCGCAGTCTCTTAATGATCAGTTCTTTCGCATAGGCAAATTCGGGCGTTCCCGCACTCGTGCCGATGAGGACCGCTGCTGCGGCCCCCGCCGTAAGGCATCCGTTTATCAGAAATGCCGGAAGATCGCCGGTCACGGGCAGACGGTCCGTCACCGCACGCGCCGCCAGCATAAGGGCCACAAGAAGCGCCGTTCTCCCCGCAAATGTCAGGCAGTACCGCATCGGGGATCTATTCCACTTAAGGCGGTACAGAAAGTACGCCTTCATGACAAACTGGATCGTGTAGGTCAGGCAGGTTCCGATAAAGATGCCCTCCATCCCGATCCGAAGCCCCAGCACGATCGATGTGACAAGGTTGACCGCCGAGCCGATGATCGAGGCGTATTTATCCCGCGAAAAGAGGCCGGAAACCTCCATGATGAGCCAGAGCGGCTTCGTCGCGACCTCGAGGAAGATGACCAGCGATGTCACAAAGAGAACGCCGGTCGGCAGAAGAAAATCCTCCCCGAGCCAGAGGCGGACAAACGGCTCCATGCAGGTGAAGATGCAGGCCGAGCACACCGCGGCAGCCGCATAGAAGAACCAGGAAAGCTTCCTGAAGACCTCCTCCGAGCGCTCGTCGCTCTCGGTCGCCATCATGTTGCCGACGCTGTTCACCACGCCGCCGTAGATGAGCGCGGCAAATGTCCTCACCAGGTTAAACACCAGATTATAGTTGGTATAATACCCCACAAGTGCAGTGGAAATCAACGTTGATATGAGAATATTATCGGTCGAGCCCGTAATCTTACTCGAAACGCTCTTGATGAATATGTCCCTCATGTTGGCAAAGACATGTTTCCTCTCATCCGGGGGCAGCGGATCGGTCTTCATGGCAAGGCAGGGATACTGCCGGTCGGCGATCCGCGCGCAGATCACGTTGGTCGCGAGGGAAATGAAGATAAGCCCCGCCACATAGAAGAGATAATTCTTCGTCAGGGCAACCAGGATCAGCTGCAGGATCGCCCCCGCGATCTTCACGCACCCCTGCACGAAGGAGAAGATGTAGTTCTTCTGGTCGACGTTTAATAGCGCCGTCTTGTAGGAGAAGAGATAGGAGGACGAGAGCTGCACCACGAAGAGCACGTAGACGATCCGGATGTAGGATACCGGGATGTCCACCTTTCGCACCATGAGGTGCACAAAGGGCGTGATGGCAAGGCCCAGAATAAGCGTCACCCCGGCGATCGCCGTGTAGGCCCGCCTGTAGAGCTGCATGAGCTGGGATACGCGCTCTTCATTTCCCTCCGCGAGCGGCGTATAGAGACTGTAGGCGATCGATGAGCCGACCCCGAGCTCCGCCAGGGAGAGCGCTCCGATCACCTCGGTGAAGAGGCCGTTCAGGCCTACGAGCTCGACGCCGACCGCCCGTATGAGCACGGTGCGCACGGCAAAGGAGAGCAGTGTCGTGACCAGCATAAGACCCATTCCGAAGCGGATGTTCCGCATTGCCTTCGTTGTCCTTGACTCACTCATCGCCCGGCTTCCCTTCTGCCCTCAATGCCGAAGGGCGCAAGAAACAGAACCGCGGTAAAGAGCGCCGCGATATAGCGGTAGGTAAAGAGATTGACCTGGCCCAGCGCGCTCACGAGCGACGCGAGGTAGAGCGGAAAGCTGATGTTGTAGATGAACCAGCTGTGGTCCTTTGCCAGCCTCACAAAGAGAAAGAGCAGGATCGCCATAACCATAAGAAAACCGAGTATGCCCGTCGAGAAGAAAATATAGAGGTAATAGATATCGACCGGCCAGGTCGCGTAGCCGTAGGACTGGTCGATGAAGCCCGAGCTCTCCATGTAGCCCATCCCCGTGAAGTACCGCCCCTCCTCAAGGAAGAACGGCCAGTTGACCGTGAAATTCTCGAGCCGGGTGCCCTGAGCGTTCAGGAAGGACCGGTTGGCGTACAGGATGAGGCCCGCAAAAAAGAGCATGAGGAGCACGACAACGTATCGCCGCCGGCCGAGCTCCCGGAAGGTCCTGCTCCTCACGAACACAGTCGCGAAAAAGACCGCCGCCATGAGAATGGAACCGCGGGAGCCTGTCGAGAGCAGGATGGCGCCCGTGTAGAGCTCCATCGCAAAAAATGCAGCCGCCTCCCCGTAGGTGACAGATCCCGCCCTCCTGTGCAGTCTGTATACCGCATAGAAAATGATGAGACCGACCGCGCAGAAAAAACCGGCGTAGTTGTACTGTATCATGCCGAAGTCGTGCCGCACACGGGCGTCCCGAAGAAAGACGAGCAGCCAGTACCGGGGCGCGACGAAGTCCCGAAGATGGGTGAAGCCGGTCCAGAGAAGAAAGACCATGAGCGAGACGGCCGTGAGCTCCGTAAAGAGCGTCAGCGCGTGATACCGCTCGACCGCGTTGACCAGGAAAAAGAGCATGACAAGATAGATGATCATCTCCCGGAGGTGCAGATAGGTGTCCATGGCCACCCTCTGATTGGTAAAGAGCAGGCAGAACACCAGCGCATGGACGGCGAAGCCGATGGTCACATACGCCGAGACCTTCGAGACGAGATAATCACCCGAGAAAATGAAATCCGCTATGAGAAGCGCGATAAACAGGTATTTTATTTTTCTGAGCTGGAATGTGATCGGAAGATTGTCCGTGCAGTTGAGAAGCAGGATGGTCATGGTCACAAAATACATCAGAAAGATCAGATTTTTCGTCAGTTTTTTCTCTGCCATACCTATCTCCGTGTGCTCCCCGGCAGTCCGTTCGGAAAGAGGGTCCAGCGGGCTTTCCGCGCGGCATTCCGCGCAAGGCTCCGGACAGTCCTTGCGGGCTGCGTCCTCATCATGTAGCGCATCGCGGCGTCTGCTTTCTCCTTCTCCCCGTTCGCGCTGCAAAGCTTATAGAATATTTCGGCAAATGAATACCTGACCTGCCGCTGCTCCTCCTCCGTCAGCCGGTCAAAGAGCCTCCGGCACTTCTTATAATAGAGAAGCTCGCCCCTTAAGTTTTTCGGGCCTCCCTCCGAGATCTTCGGACCCTCGTAGAAGCAGTACTTCGAGAGCACTTCCGGCACATGGTCCACCTCGTACCCCGCTGCAAGGAGCTTTAAGATGAGGGTCGAGTCCTGCTTGGAGGGGACGTCCGAGAACATGCCGACGCTGATGAGCGCCGACTTTTTCGCCATCCACTGGGAGGTTGCGGCCAGACAGTTGTCCCGCATCGCCTCATAGAGGCAGCATCCTTTGTAGCGGGGCTCCGAGAAGCACATGAAAACATCTCTTCCGACCGTCATCTCGGCGTCGCAAAAGACGAGAGCCAGTTTTTCATTTTTCGAGTTGAGAAAAGCCGGAAGCTGATGCGCGATCCGCTCCGGGTAGTATTCGTCATCATCGTCGAGGAAGGCGATGTACTCGCTTTCGGCCGCCAGGATCCCCGCGTTGCGGGTGAGCGCGCCGCCGAGATTCCGCTCGTTTTTGACAATGCGAAGCCGCGGGTCCGCCTGAAACTCCGCGCAGACCTTCTCCGCAGCCTCCCGGAACGGTGAGCCGGCCGGGTTGTCGTCAACCACGATCACCTCAATATTCGGATATGTCTGAAAAAGGGCACTCTCTATTGCCCGCCTGAGCGTCTCATCCCTCTTGTAGGTCGGGATGACGATGCTGACAGCCGGGGTCTTTTCCGCTCTCTCACCGTTTGTGCTGTTCATGTACCTGCCTCGATTATTTCCGTATAAAGTCTGCGAAGTTCCTCCGCATAGGCGCGGGCATCGTATTTTTCCCGGGCGCGCGCGGCGATCCCCATGGTATCCCAGGGTCTTCCCGCCTCGATCTTCCGGATCCCGTCCGCGATGGAGGCGACATCGCCCATCCGGCAGACCACGCCGTCCCTGCCGTCCTCGACAACTTCCGGCAAGCCGCCGATGTCCGTCACCAGCGCGGGCCGGCCGAAGGACTGGGCTTCCATGATGGAGTAGGGGCCGTTCTCATACCATTCGCTGGTGAGGCACACGGCCGTCGCCTCCCGAACCAGCTCGCTGAGCCGCTCGCCGGATAAAAATCCGAGCACGATCACCCGGTCCCGAAGTCCCAGCTCGTCGATCAGTTCAAATATCTTCTCCTCCATCGCACCCTGGCCCGCAATATAGAGCTTTAAGGACGTGCCGGACACCGCGTAGCCCCTGATCAGCGTGAGGATCCCCTTCTCGCGGGAGAGCCGCCCGAAATAGAGAAGATATCCGCCGTCCTTTGCGGAACCGTCGTAAGCGGTCTCCTCGGGCAGGAAATTCCTCATGTAGCGCACCGGGCACTGCATGACACCGGCCTGTTCGATCTTTCGCTTGTAGAAATCCGAGGGGGTGATCACCAGATTCATCTTTTTGTACGTCTGCCGGATCTTGTAGACGTAAGCCTCCATGGAGGCCAGCAGACTCTTTGCGCGGGAGTCCTTCATGCAGCCTTCCCTGAAGCAGTGCCAGTAGTTGCCGTCAAGGCATTTTTCGCAGATCCTGCCGTGGTTCAGCATCTGGTAATTGGGACAGATGCTCTTCATCTCGTGCGCGGTGTAGACGATCGGGATCCCGCGGGAAACCGCCGCGTCGACGATCGATGCGGTCAGCTGGCTCTGGAAGATGTTGAGATGGATGATATCAGGCTTTTCGTCATCGAGGAGCCTTGAAAAATTCTTCTTCGCCTCGAATGAATAGAGTACATGAATTGAGTTGTGGATAAGCGTAACAATCCCGGCCGGCTCGTTGAAATCAATGTGGCGGATAAAGTACCTGGACTGAGGCGACGGGACATTCTGCTCGTCCTTCATGGAAAATGTAAGAACCTCATCTCCCATGGCGGAAAACATCTCCCCAAGCCCGAAGAAATAGCGCTCCGAACCACCGACCACATGATGAAATTTATTGACCATTAGGATCTTCATGGGAAACGTTTACCTTCCTCCGCATAAAAGCTGATTTTAACAGTATAACATACTTTTGTGCTCTCGGCTCTTAAATTTATTTAAACATAATAAAGTCAGCTTGCAAGTCAGCACGGGTTGTACTATTATACACCTCTCGCAAACTTCTGTAAATAAACGAAAGGTGTCTTTTCCCAATTATTCGGTGTCCACCTGTGTGTCCACATGACGATGCGCAGAGTTCCAGATTAATTCAATTATCTTTACAGATTCCTTCCCCGGTGTTAAACTGTTTGTACGAAAACGGAAGGATGCGTTATGAACGAAGATCTTAAGAAAATACACGCCCACCATCACTCGCCGGAACACAAAAAGCGTGTTATCAACCGTCTGGCCCGGATCATCGGGCATTTAAACAAGGTGAAGGACATGGTCGAGCGGGACGAGGACTGCGCGGATGTGCTCATCCAGCTCTCCGCCGTCAGCGCCGCGATCCGCTCGCTCGGCAAGGTCATCATCAGCGAGCACATCTCCCACTGCATCATCCACGCGGTGGAGGACGGAGATAAAAAATCGATCGACGACTTCAAGTCCGCCATCGATCGATTCCTATAAACAGATTTCAGACCATCTTCTCCGGATGGAACACCTCATCAAACCGTTCCTCCGTGAGGAACCCGAGCTTGACACAGGCCTCCCTCAGGGAAATATTTTCCCGGAAGGCCTTTTTTGCTGTCTTCGCCGCGTTCTCGTACCCGATGTAGGGGTTTAAGGCAGTGACCAGCATGAGAGAATTCATGAGGTTGTGCCGCATCTTCTCCTCATCCGCCGTGATCCCGACCGCGCAGTTGACCGTGAAGGACACGATCGACTCGGCAAGGAGCCGCACGGACTGGAGGAAATTGTAGGCAATCACCGGCATGAAGACGTTCAGCTCAAAGTTGCCCTGGGAGGCGGCGAAGCCGATGGCCGCATCATTCCCCATCACCTGGACGGCCACCATGGTCACCTGCTCGCACTGGGTCGGGTTGACCTTGCCGGGCATGATGGAGGAGCCGGGCTCATTTTCCGGAATGCGGATCTCGCCGAGGCCGCATCTTGGCCCGCTCGCAAGCCACCGGACGTCGTTCGCGATCTTCAGCATGTCCGCCGCCATGGCCTTGACAGCCCCGTGGGCGAAGACGATCTCGTCCTTGGAGGTCAGCGCATGGAACTTGTTGCCCGCGGTCACAAAATGCTTCCCCGTGAGCGCCGAGACTTCCTCCGCGACCTTCACATCAAAGCCTGCCGGCGCGTTTAAGCCGGTCCCGACCGCCGTGCCGCCGAGCGCGAGCTCGGAGAGCGGACCCATGGAGAATTTGACAAGCTCGATATCTCTTTCGAGGGAGGCTCTCCATCCGGAGATCTCCTGGGAAAATGCGATCGGCACCGCATCCTGCAGATGGGTTCTTCCGCTTTTTACGATCCCTTCATTTTCCTTCTCGAGTCTCTTAAATACCTCGATGAGCCCTTCCGCCGCCGGAAGAAGCTTATCCTCGAGCGCGCATACCGCCGAGATGTGCATCGCGGTCGGGAACGTGTCGTTCGAGGACTGGCTCATGTTGATGTCGTCGTTCGGGTGGCAGAGCTTTTTGCCCGCCATCTCGTTGGCCCGGTTCGCGATGACCTCGTTGGCGTTCATGTTGGACTGGGTGCCGGAGCCGGTCTGCCAGACGACGAGAGGAAAGTGGTCCATCAGCTTCCCCTCCGCCACCTCGCGGGCCGCCCTTCCGATCACCTCGAGCTTTTCATCGGTCATTTTTTCGGGCTTCAAGGCGTGGTTGGCCCGCGCCGCGGCCTCCTTCAGGATACCGAACGCCCGCACGATCTCCTCCGGCATGGTTTCGATGCCGACGCCGATCCTGAAATTCTCGTGGCTGCGCTCGGTCTGGGCTGCCCAGTACCTGTCGGCGGGGACTTTCATTTCCCCCATGGAGTCGTGTTCGATGCGGTATTCCATAGTGACCTCCTTATAAAAAACCTGTCAGATGCTGCTTACACCTTTTTTGCTGAAAATATACTCTCTATAGCGGAGAAGCGCCCCAAGGACGATCTCGCCCAGCACATAGCAGCTGATGATCTCGCCGATCGCGATGAAAAGCATGAGCATCGGGATCGGAAGCGGCACGCCGTAGCCGAAGCGAAGGACGAGCGGCACGATGATCGTATTGGAGATGATCGGCGGCAGCGGTGCAAGCCAGCGGTTATTCCGAAGCAGATAGGTGCCGGCCGCTCCGATGAGCGTCGCAATGCTGCCGAAGATGACGTCGAGAATGATGCTCCCGCCGAGGAAATTGGCGATGAGGCATCCGATGAAGAGCCCCGGAATCGCCGCCGGGGTAAAGAACGGCAGGATCGTGAGCGCCTCGGAAATGCGGACCTGCACCTCGCCGTAGGAGATCGGCGCAAAGATGAGCGTCAGGACGACGTAGATCGCGGCGATCGCGGCCGCGTGTGTGATAAAAGCAGTATTTTTGGACATAAAAAAATCTCCTGGTTTTGATTTACGCGAGGATGGACTTCGAACTCGCGGCAGGCTTTGCCTGCTGGTGCCAATACTACCATAAGGGCAGGGGGATTGTAAAGATGCTTTTGCCTGTGCTATACTTTTTGATAGATTCCTTACAAGGAGGTTTCGCCATGAAAGGCAGACTTTTATTTATTTTTACAGTGCTTGTTTTCCTGCTCTCCTTCGGCCGCGTCCGCACCGTCTCCGCCGACGAGCTGCCCTCCTCCGGCACCTACGTGATTCATTCCGCTCTTGCGGAAAATAAAGTGCTCGACATCGCCGGCGCCTCGAAAAAAAGCGGCGGAAATCTTCAGATCTACGAAGGCAACGCCTCGGCGGCCCAGCAGTTCACGCTGACCCGCCTTTCCGACGGAACCTGTCACATCTCCCCCGTGTGCTCCGCCCTCGCCCTCGACGTCGAGGGGGCAAAAGCGGCGAGCGGCACCAACGTCCGCCAGTACACCGCAAACGGAACACGCGCCCAGCGCTGGCGCCTTATTCCCGCGGAGGACGGGACTTTCGGCATCGAACCCGTCTGTGCCCCGGGCTTCCGCCTCGATATCGCGGGGGCGAGCCGGAAAAACGGGACCAACGTCCGCATCTATGCGGGGAACGGCACGGCGGCCCAGCGGTTTTCATTTGAAAAGATCGACGGACAGCGGGTGACGCCGGACGGAACCTTCACCTTCACCTCCGCTCTGAATGCCTCCAAGGTGATCGACGTCTACGGGGGCCTCACGCGGAACGGAGCCAACGTGCAGCTCTATGCGTCGAACGGGACGGCGGCCCAGCAGTTCTCCCTTACCTACCTCGGGGAGGGCTGGTACACGATCACAAACGTGAAGGCGAAAAAGGTCCTGGATGTCGCCGGGGGATCCCGGGCAAACTGTGCCAACATTCAGCTCTATACATCCAATCAGACGGCTGCACAGAAGTGGCGCTTTGAGGAAAGGGAGAACGGCACATTCTCAATCGTCTCTGCGCTCGGGAAAGCCCTGGACATCGCCGGCGGAAGCCAGAGAAACGGGACCAACATCCGGACATACACGGCAAACGGCACCGCGGCCCAGCGGTTTTCATTTACGCCGGTCATACCGGCCGCACCGGCTGCGGCTGATACGCCGGCGCCCGCGCAGGGCCGTCAGTACATCGTCGCGATCGATCCGGGCCACCAGCGGCACGGCAGCTCTGCCCTCGAGCCCAACGCGCCGGGCTCTTCCGTCATGAAGGCCCGGGTGACCTCCGGCACCGAGGGTCTCTGGTCCGGCCTCGAGGAGTATGACTTAAACCTCCGGGTCGGCCTTAAGCTGAGAGCCGAGCTCGAAGCCCGCGGCTACTCGGTCTACATGGTCCGCACGACCCATGACGTTGACCTCTCCAATGCCGAGCGGGCGCAGATGGCCGCCGCTGCCCATGCGGATATCTTCATCCGCATCCACGCCAACAGCTCCGACAGCCCCTCCGTCCGGGGCGTCATGGCCTACCAGCCCTCCTCCGCGAACCGTTACCTCTCATCGTCGGTGATCGCGGGTTCCCAGCGGCTCTCCGAGCTGCTCGTTGCACACGAATGTGCCGCGACCGGGTTCCTAAGCCGCGGGATCCTGGACGGCGACGACATGACCGGGATCAACTGGGCCTCGATGCCGGTATCCATCATCGAGATGGGCTTCATGAGCAACCGGGAGGACGACCTCTACATGGCCTCCGAGGCCGGCCAGAGCGCGATCGCGCGGGGGCTTGCGAACGGGGTGGACGCTTACTTCGGCAAGTAAAGAATTAAATAATGCGGTAATCAAATAAGGGGGCCGGTTTCAAACCAGCCCCCTTATTATATGCTTCCCTTAAGCCTTGTGCACAACCACCTGCGGGAACGGGATCTCGATTCCGTTTCCGTTGAACAACGCCAGGACATCCCTGTTGAGCTGCCGTCTTGCGGCAAAAACATTTTCCTCCTTCACATCCGCCACGATCCTGAGGTTCACGCCGCTGTCCGCCAGCGTCTCGACGCCGAGGCAGCGCGGCGGCGCAAGGTAGAGATCCCTGTGGGCCTCGTACATGGCCGGAAGGCCTGCCGCGAGCACCGCGTCCAGCTTCTTAAGGTCCGTGTCGTAGGCCACCGCGCACTCGCAGATCGCGAGCGACTGGTTGCGCGAGCGGTTCTGGAAATTCCGGATATCCGAGTTGTTGACGACCTTGAGGTTGCCGCCGGCGTCCTCGATCGTCGTCGTGCGGACACCGATGTTCCGCACAACGCCCCGAAAATCATCCAGGATGATGATGTCTCCGATCTCGTACTGGCCCTCGAAAATGATGAAGGCCCCCGTAATGATGTCCTCGATCAGGCTCTGCGCGCCGAAGCCCAGGATCAGGCCGATGATCCCGACGCCGGCCAGCACCGCCGTCGCGTTTACGCCGAGGATCGCCAGGCCCCAGACTGCCCCGACAATGACGATCAGGTAATGAAATGCGCCTGCGAGCATGTTCGCGACGGTCTCCGCCCGGCGGCCCTTCTGCCCGAAGTACCGGATGATCGCGCGGACAGCGGTATTGATGATCCAGAGCACCGCGATCATGAGGAGCAGCGTCAGGATATGCGCCAGCGTGATCCTGCCGCTCCGCTCGATCAGGAAAAATGTCTTCTCCAGCTCCCGCACGCTCTCCCTCGTCGCCTCGGAGAGCGGCAGCCACTGCGGGTTCGCCAGAAGAATGATCAGCAGAATCGCGATCACGGTACCGACCAGTGTCTTTGTGTTCTTCATTTTTTATCCCCTCCTTAAAAATGAACTACTGTTAAAAATAAAGTGCCTTCTCCACAACTCCTTACGGAAGCTCCATGTATTCCTCCGTGTAGGCGTAAAGCTCATCCGACGTGTCATAGGAATCGTTGCCGCTGATCTTGCCGTAGAAATGCAGACGGAAGAGCACGGCCTCCGGATCCGGCGGTGTCGCATTAAGGTTCGTGTACCAGAACGAGTACTCATAGCACTTCTGCGAGGAGTCCTCGGTATCTGTCATCGGCCCGTAAGGCCCGTAGAAGACCGGTCCTTCGCCCTCGGTGAAGCTGCCCTCCCAGATCTCCCTCCTGCCGACCGAGATTTCATTGCCGTAGGAATCGTACTTGAACCATTCGATCTCGACCTTGTTAAACTCCGCGGTATATTTGTGCGGATCGTCGTTCTTAAACACCAGCTTCAGCTCACGTCCGATGCTCATATCGGTGATATCATCGCTTACATAGTAATCGGAAGCGAAGTCGAGATAGCAGTACCGTATCTCTGGACGCCCGGATATGGAGAACGTCCTTGTCCGGCTCGAAGAACCGAGATTGTAGCTCATATAGATCGTGGTCTCCCATGTAGAGCCGCTGGCACCCTGCAAGTTGTCTCCGTAATTCGCGTCGGCGGTGAAATCGCCGCTGCCCGTCATTTCCGGCAGCGTGCACTTAGATTTATAATAACTGCCCCATTCGCACGAGATCTCAGCCTGCGACTTGATGTTCGTCGCGTCGTTCGCGGTGATCGAATACCGCACCTCCGCATGCCGAAGGCTCGTATACAAGTATACGCCGGAAACGGAAATCGTCGGCTCATTGTAGACCGGCTCTTCGATCCAGGCCGGCGCCGTCTCCGTGCCGGTCGGGTCCGCAATCCTGTAGACCGTCCCGTCCGTGTCGGTTCCGGTGCCCTCGATCTCGTAGATGAGGTAGAAATGCGTCGCGCCGCGCGCATCCTCAGGCGGTGTAAGGTCCGGTGTGCCCTCATAGAGGAAGACGATCTCCATCTCGTCTCCGTCCTCCATGGGTTCCATTTTCTCGATCGGGCTCGTCCCGGTGCCGTCCCAGAGCACCCGGGTGCTCCCGGTCTCCGTAAACTCATAGCTGCCGTCGGAGGTCTCCGTCCCTCTCATCCAGCCGATGGAGATGCCTGTGACGTCGACGTCGTAGGTGTGGCGCTCATCCTTCGGATACTTAAAGGCGGTCTTCGAATAGACGAATTTCCCCGCAGGGTCATCAAACGTCCCCGTCGCAAGATCTGAGTAATTGAGAAGCCCTTTGATCTCCGGCACGCGTGTGTCGCTCACAGAAAGCGTCCTCGCGGCCCCGTTCAGGGTGTAATTCAGGGTGATGTCCGTCTTCCAGCTGTCATCGCTCATGAGGATCAGTTTGTCGGTGACGTCCGTATTCGCGTCGATCGTGCCCGCGCCGGACTTATTCGGAAGCGAGGCCGACAAGAGAGCCGGGTCCGCGGTCGAGGCGACCGTGCCGGCGGAAGTGATATTTTTCGCGTCATTTGCCGTGATCTCATACTCCACTTCGACGTGGTTGAGGCACGGCCAGTAGTAAACGTGGGAAACGGACACCGTCGGATTCCGGTAGGTTGCCGGCGTCGGAGTCGGCGTGGGCGTCGGAGTCGGCGTCGTTGTCGGACGAGGCGTGGTCGTCGGAGCGGGCGTCGTCGTCGGACGAGGCGTGGTCGTCGGAGCGGGCGTCGTCGTCGGACGAGGCGTCGTTGTCGGACGAGGCGTGGTCGTCGGGCGAGGCGTGGTCGTCGGGCGAGGCGTCGTCGTCGGGCGAGGCGCTGCAGTCGGCGTGACCGTCACAGTCGGCGTCACCGTCACAGTCGGCGTCACTGTCACAGTCGGTTCCGGTGTCGGCTCAGCCGTCGGTTCGGGCGTCGGCGCCTTTGTCGGTTCGGGTGTCGGTTCCGGCACGGCCGGCCCGGGTTCCGGGGGGACCTCCGGCGTCGGTTCCGCCGTGATGTCCGTCACGGCCGGTCCGGGCGGCGGCGTCTCATGCGAAGGCTCCCTGACATCAACCTTCGGCACGCGGATCGCCATGATGATGATGAGAAGCCCGGCGAGTATAAAAAACCGGAACAGGAAGTACATCGGTTTCTTCCCTGCCCCGTAGAGTCCCTTGTGATGTTTTCCGCCCTTCACGGGCTCGTAAGGTTCCGCAAATTCCGGATACTGATCGTTTACTTCACGCATTGCATTTTCCTGTATTCTAAAGAGATCCGCGCCGGCCACGTCTTACGTGAACGGCGGTATGAAATTTCCGAACGCCTGCACCATTTTGCTGTGGCAGATCACAAAATGGATCGCCGGGCTCTTCTCCTTCGACACGATCACCATCTTATCGCCGATGACCGTGTAATTGATGCTGCGGAAGGTCTGGACCGGATTCGTGAGAATAGTAAGGCCCGGATGCTCCGCTGCCAGCGCCTGCGCGTCCTCAAGATACGCAAGGTATTCCTCGAAAGTGCACCCGATCTCGCTCTCAAGGAAGAGGCCCGAGAGGGCCAGGCGCACGCCCGCCTCCGCAAATGTCTCCGCGGACAGCTCCGGCAGTGAGATCGTGACCGGCACGCCGTTATTTAAAAATGAAAACAGCCTCTTTTGTCCCTTCTTCCGGTATTCCCGGATCGCGTCCTTCGCCGCGCCGCAAGTCTCCGTCCGCGCCAGGATGCGCTCAAGGAGCTCCTCCGACATCAGCTCGGGCGGCAGGCAGGAGGCCGTCGTCCGCATCTCCTCAGCCGGAAGGCCGCGGAGCATTTCATAAAATGCCTCCCTCTGCTCTCCCCGGTAGATCTTCATCAGCGGCCTGGTCTTTCCGAGCAGGTCCTTCGCGCGCTGCCTGAAATGCTTCACTTCCGCCTCCCCGCGGCAGAGGACATATCTTCCGCCCGCCTGCCGGCCGGCGATTGCCGAGCCTTCAAGGGCGGCCGCGCCGGAGACCTTGAGGAGGTGCATGAAAACGGAGCCCTGGGGGACCGACAGGCAGTAAGGGACGATCCGGCCGGTCATGTAGAGCGGAATGTAGCTCTCGAGGCCGACCATCATTTCCCCCGCAGGCCGGTTCACATCGTGGATGACAATGAGGCGCAGGCCTTTTTTAAGCAGGAGGACGAGGCCGAGGAGCCATTTTTTCGGAAATTCCGGGTCGGCCGCCATCTCCGCGAGCGGCATGTCGCTGTAGAGGATCAGGTCCTCCTTCGAATCGGAGAGCAGCGTTGCCCGCATAAAGTCAAGCTCAGCCTCCATCATCTCCCGGAGGCCGTAATACGTCCGCGATTCCGGCAGGGGATAGACGGCTTCCGGCACGCTGATCTCGTCGAAACGGATCGCCGCGAGGTATTCATTTAAGTCAAATGCATCCAGCTTCTCAAGAAAATGAGGCACCGGCTCTTCCTTCTTAGGCGCGTTCCCCGCGCCGAGCCAGTCCGTGATGCGCTCGCGGAGATCCGAAAGGCTTCCGGTCTCCTTCGGGTCCGCGCCGACCAGCGCCGCAAGATCTGCGATCCCGGGGTTGCCCGCCGCCTTCAGCGCGACGGCCGCTGCGGCATCCTCCGCGAACTGCCGCACATTGCCGGGACGGCGCGTGCCGGAGAGAATCTTCGAGATGTGCGAGGCGTCGTAGTTGAGTGCCCGCGCAAGCTCGCTGCCGCGCATGCCCGTCCTTTGAAGGAGCAGGTTGAGGTTCGCAAGGAAGCTTTCGTAGTCTCCGACCGATCCTTTCCGGACGGTTTCGTTCAGCTCGCGGAGGACGGTCTCCCCGGAGAGCTTCCCGCCGGAGAGCGCGGCGATCCCGCCGGCCAGCTTCCGGATGTTCCCGGAGTCCTTCTCCGGCTCACGCGTTCCGGAGACATAGCGGCTGACCGTCGCGGGGCTTAAGCCTGCGGCGGCGGCCAGGCTCTTCTGGTTCGTTTTTATTTCCGCAAGATAGGCGTTCAATCGTTCCTTAAAGTGCACGGCGGTCCCTCATTTTCGTCTAAAATCACAAAAGTTTTTATGATTATAGCATATCGTGTAGGGTAATTTTACCGCCCGGGCCGCGAATTTCCGAATTGGCAAGGCTTCGTGGGAAATCGGCAAAGTTTGGGGACGGTTCCCAGGTGAAAAGCTTCCAAAATGATATGCTCCCTTTCAGGCAGCCCAAGGTTTTTATTATTTACCTTGTCTACCTGAAAGGGAGCATATCAAGAACCGTCCCCGGCTTTTTTTGAATATTTGTAACTGTTCAGCACCCCCTGAAAACCAGCGAAATCATGGATGGAATGCTTGCATTCCAGACTGATTAAGTTGGTTTTCAGGGGGTGCTGAACAGTTACGAATATTTTTATTTTCTGATGAACTTTGCATCCTCCGGGTTGTCATCAATCCCGGTAAATCGCTCCACCGTCATGTGAAGATCGTACTTCTCGCGCAGGCGCGCAATCGTCCCCATCATCGGGCTCGCGTGATGCACGTCGATGGCCTCCTGGTTCTCCCAGCTGTCAATGAGGAGAACCGTCTCCGGATCCTCCATGGAGAGATAGTACTCATAGCGCAGGTTTCCTGCCTCGGCCCGGATCGCCGCCACGGTGCCGGAGGAGGTCATCTCCTCGGCGAACCTGCGGGCGGCCCCGTCTTTTCCCGTGTAGCGAAGGTTCACTGTCAACATAGCTGTCTCCTCCTTTCATTCCCCTTTTGTCCATGCTTCTCCGGGACGGTTCTCAGAAGATTGCTCTGCAATCCTCAAGAACCGTCCCCGGCTTACTATTCTTCTCTGTCCAGCTGCTCCATGCTGAGCCTCTCGAGGAGCTCGCTCTTCATCTTATAAAGCTTGTCAGAGAGATCCACGTACATCTGGTGCGGGTTCACAAGTCTCCGGGTCTCGTCCCAGAGCGTATCCTGCTCCTCAAGGCACCGCTTGCGGATCTCCATCGTCGAGGCGGTCTCCTCGTAGACGCACTCGCCGTGCTTAAAGACCTGCACCATGATCTCGCGGAGCGTGTAGGTGCCGGCTTTGATCCTGGTCTTCTTCCAGGTCTCCACCGGGTCGAAAATGATCATGTCTTCATTTTCATCGAAGGTCTCCTCGTCGAGGCAGATGAGGTCGGCGCGGATCTTGCCGCTCTCCCTGTCGTAGATGCGGACGATCTTTTTATTTCCCGGATTCGTGACCTTCTCGGTGTTCTCCGAGAGCTTGATCTTCGGGGTGAACTCCTTGTCGCCGCTGTTTTTGACCGCCGCCAGCTTGTAGACGCCGCCGAACGCGGGGTTGTCCTTGGCCGTGATCAGGTTGGTGCCGACGCCCCAGGAGTTGATCTTTGCGCCCTGCTGCTTCAGGGAGTCGATGAGGTACTCGTCGAGATCCGAGGACGCGGAGATGATCGCATCCGGGAAGCCCGCGTCGCACAGCATCCTGTAGGCCTGCTTCGAGAGGTAGGCAAGGTCGCCCGAGTCGATGCGGATACCGTATTTTGTCAGCTTGATGCCTTCCTCGCGCATTTCCTTAAAGACCCGGATCGCGTTCGGGACGCCGGAGCCTAAGACATCGTAGGTGTCCACGAGCAGCGTGCAGGCGTTCGGATAGATCTTCGCGTAGGCCTTGAAGGCTTCATATTCACTCGGGAAGCTCATGATCCAGCTGTGGGCGTGGGTCCCGAGCACCGGGATGTCGAACATCGTGCCGGCAAGGACGTTGGAGGTGCCGACACAGCCCGCGATAACCGCAGCCCGCGCGCCGTAGATGCCCGCATCCGGCCCCTGGGCGCGCCGGAGTCCGAACTCCATGACGCCGTCGCCCTTTGCCGCATAGCAGACACGGGCGGCCTTGGTCGCGATCAGGGACTGGTGGTTTAAGAGGTTCAGGACGGCCGTCTCGATGAGCTGGGCCTCGCTGATCGGCGCGATGACCTTCAGCATGGGTTCACGCGGGAAGATGACCGTGCCTTCCGGGATTCCCCAGATGTCTCCCGTAAAATGAAACCCTTTCAGATACTCGAGGAAATCCTCCTCAAACATGTTGAGGCTCTTTAAGTACTGGATATCCTCATATGTAAAATGCAGATTCTTGATGTAATCGATGACGTCGTTCAGCCCACAGCAGATCGCGTACCCGCCGTCGCAGGGATTTTTGCGGTAAAATGCGTCGAATACGACGATCTGGTCGGTCGGATTCTTAAAATAACCCTGCATCATGGTCAGTTCGTAGAGGTCTGTGAGCAGCGTGAGATTTAAAGCTCTCATGGCTGTCCTCCTTTCGAAATAATAAAGGTATTAAGAAATTTATACACCCTGCGGCCCCAAAAGGCAAGCCTAAAGAGCCGGACCGGTTTGCAAGATTTGACCACTTTTTGTTTCCATTTGGCGGGACAGGCGGGGGCGTTTGATGTATAACACTGCTTGTCCGAAGGGAACGAAAGAAATCCCGCCGGACAGAAAGGGGAGTAACATTATGAAAAAGAAACTTATGAGAATCCTTAAGGAGTATTTCGACTACGTCGAGAAGTATCACATCTACGACTACAGACTGAAATAATACCTGAAAAGAAGGGTAAATAAACGTGAAAGAGACCGGCGTGAGGGAGCGCCGGTCTTTTTTATGTCCCTGCGGTACAGCCGGCCCCGGCGCAACCGCTTCTTTTTTGCTCTTGTATTTGAGGGCAGGATGGGGCATAATATAAGAACTTCATTTACCGTATCCCTTCTGAACATTCACAAATACCTAAAGGAAAAAGGAATATATGAAAAAAAATCTTCTGGCTGTCACGTTACTTGCATCTTTGCTGTTCACGGGCACGACACCCCTTCTTGCGGATGAACTTCCGGCAGACAGTGATATTGAGATTTCCGTTCCTACCACCGAGGAAGAGATCCTTGAGGAACTCGAAGAACTCGACACCCCCTGGGAAGTCGGTTCGGTCGGCGAGGCGGAACTCGGTTTTGCCGGCAGCGACGAGGAGCTCCTTATCGGTGAGGCCGAAGACGCCTCCCTCGTCGGGGTTGCCCTGGAGAACGGCACGAACGGGCTGCCGGTTCTCAACATCACGCTGAACGGGGTGACGCTGGACGAGATCAAGGCAGGCGGGAAGGACACCAAATATGACGGCGCAGGCGCCGAGATCTCCGACGGAGGTTCCGCGTCTTCTTACGAGGACACAACCGTAAAGGGCCGGGGCAATTCCACCTGGGCATACCCCAAAAAGCCCTTCCAGATCAAATTCTCCAAAAAGCAGGATCTTTTCGGACAGGGGAAGGCCAAAAAATGGATCCTCCTCGCCAACTTTGCGGACATCTCGCACATCCGCAATGACGCCGCCCTCCGTCTGGCTGTCCAGAACGGAATCCCGGGCGCTCTCCCGCAGGGCCGCTTCATCGAAGTCTGCTTCGACGGCGTCTACGAGGGTCTCTACTACCTGACCCGGAAGGTGGAAGTCGGCACCGTGCCGCTTCAGGATGATAACGGCATCCTTGTCGAGATCGAGCAGGCGCACATCCCGGACGACCTCTATGTGAAGTCCGACAACGGAACCACGGTCATGCTGAAGGAGACCGTCATTGACTCGGACGTTCCCGCAGAGCAGCAGGCTGTCCTTGACAACTTCATGGCTGCCTACAATCAGCTCGAAAATGCAGCCCGCGATAAGGACTGGGAGACGGTACAGGCGGTTTCCGATGTGGTTTCATTTGCAAAATTCTTCCTGCTCTCCGACTTCACCGGCAACCACGATATGTTCGGGAGCTCCTGCTACATGTTCAGGGACGGCAGCGACGACGTGATCCACGCCGGTCCGATGTGGGATTTCGATATGTCCTTCGGGAACACCTGGAGCAAGGTGGCACCGGAATCTTCCAACCCGCTCCGCACCTGGGCTTATCTGGATCCCCGGGAGGTTCCGAATGCCGCTGAGGCGAAAAACTGGTTCCCCCTCTACGAGTATCTGATGAACATACCGGAGTTTCGGGATCTCGTAAGGAGCCTTTATACAGGCTCTGTCCGCTCCTCATTTGATGCCATTGACGACTATATCGTGTACCGCGAAGCCTCGATGGACGGTGCCGTCACGAGAGACCTCGAGAAATGGCATCCCAACACGTCCGGCTCCCAGAGGGTCCTCACGATTCAGTCCTTTATGCGTTCCCGCACCGCGTATTTCGACCTTCTCTACGGGACTCCGTATGTCTCGGAGGGTCTCTCTCTCCTGAAAGGTCCCTATAAAAGCGAGCCTGTGCGGGCGGAGCGCACGGACGACGGTTTCTACGTCCTCACAAACCTTAAGGGATATGTCCTTGACGTAGCGGGTGCACGCAAAACCTCGGGAGCTGCGGTGCGCTGGTACGCCACCCGCAATAATACCGATGCGCAGAAATGGCTCCCGCTCGAGAACGGAGCGATCGTCTCGAAAGAGACCGGTCTTTTCCTGACCCAGGCCGGGGACGGTTCACTTTCCCTCCGCTATGCCGACATCGGCGCAAACGGAAAACCGGTCTCCGCGCAGACCTTCACGCTCTCAAAAACCGCCGTGAGCGTCTCCGACGGGACCACGGACGCTCCCGAGGCGATCAAGGACAGCGAAGAGCCGCCGGTTCCCTCTCTCTATATTGACGGCACGGCTCTCCGCGAGGGAATCGACTATACGCTCGAGACTTCCGTCTCCGAATCCTCTGTCACATACATCTTCTCGGGGATCGGCGAATTCACCGGAACGCTTGTCGCCCGTACAAAGATCACAACCGACCCGATGCTTGATACGTCGGCCGTCTACCGGCTGAGATCTATGCTGAATACAAATAAACTGCTCACCATCAAAGGCGGCTCTCTCGCCGACAAGGGAAATGCCCAGATCGAGACGGCAAGCCCTTACCTCGAGGACCTCTGGCGCTTTGAACACAACGACGACGGAACCTACACGATCAGGAACCTGCGCTCCGGCAAGGTACTCGACGCGGAGGGCGGCAAAAAGACGAACGGGACCAACATTCGCCAGTATACCGGCAACGGAACCCAGGCACAGCGCTTCACGGTAAGCAGGAATGCCGACGGTTCGATCGAGATCATCAATCCAAGCAGCGGCAAAGCGCTGGATGTCGCCGGGGCAAGGACAGCGGACGGGTCCAACGTACAGCTCTATGCCCCGAACGGCACGAAGGCCCAGTGCTGGGTACCGGAAGCCGTCGGCACCATTCCGGATGTCTCCGGCACCTACAGGATCGTGAGCGACCTGGGAAACCGCGACAAGGGTCTCTCCATCGCCGGATCGAGCAAGGCAAACAACGCCAATATCCTTATCTGGACGGCGAACGTCTCCAAGACCGCCCTCTGGACGATTGAGCAGAATTCCGACGGCAGCTGCATCATAAAAAGCGCCTGGTCCGGCCGCGTCCTCGACGTCCAGAACACAGGGACAAAGCCCGGCACCAACGTACAGCAGTTCATGTTCGGAAAGGGCAAGCCCGCCCAGAAGTGGGTCCTCGTCAAAGGCTCCGACGACACCGTGACGATCTACAGCGTCTGCTCGGGACTCGCTCTCGACATTGCGGGCGGCAGGAACGCAAACGGCGCCAACGTACAGATCTATACACCGAATGGGACGAAGGCCCAGAAGTGGCTGCTTAACGCGGCGTAAGCATAAGAAAATAAAAGAATAAAAGGCAGGGTGAAACTGTTTCGTACGTTTCACCCTGCCTTTTTAATCGGGTTTATTCAAAATCCTCTTCCGTCACCACCAGCTCCATCCGCACGTCATGCGGCTCCTCCGGCAGCTCCTCCGCCCTCTGGCAGGCAAAGGCCGCCGCAATCACATGCGCGCGGGTGCACCTCGGGAGAAACCGGTCGTAATAGCCGCCGCCCATTCCGAGCCTACGGCCCGCATCGTCAAAGGAAGTGCAGGGGCAGATCACAAGATCGATCTCCTCCGGCTCCGTCTCCTCCGACCGGGAGGGATCCGGTTCCGGGATCCCGAACGGACCCGGCTTAAACGCCGTCACATCCTCCGGGATAAGCGCGAGCATTTTCCCTCCGTCCCGGCACAGCGGGTAGGCATAGCGCTTATGCGGTGCAAGGCAGGTGAGAAAATCCAGCCGGACCTCCCCTTTTATCCCCCGGTAGAGCATCACTGTCCGGGCCGCCTGAAACTCCGGCAGGGCCGCTATATGCCGGGCGATCTCCTCCGATTTTGCCTGCCGCTCCCCGGCTGAGAGGGCCTCCCGGGCCGCGATCTTCTCGCGGCGAAGCTTGTTTTTCACTTTTTGCTCCCCGTATAGGAGCGAAGCAGCGGCAGGATCACGCCGCCCGCGCAATTGCCCGCCGTGATCACAAGGATCGAGAGCACCGCGCGGCCGCTCCAGGCGCCGCCCATCCAGAAATAGAACATGTCCGCGACGCAGTGCTCCGTCCCGCACAAGATAAAGCCCATGACGCCGAAGACGAGAGCCATGTATTTTCCGACCTCATGCGGCAGCTTGCCGTAGCCTTCCACCGCAATGTAAATGAAAATATTGCAGAGGAGCCCCAGGAAGAAGAGGCTCACGAGGCTGTCGCCGTTCTTTGTTGCCGCGAGCGCTGCCGCCTTCTCGGAGAGGGCCGCGCCCGAGCGGGTCAGCGCCGCCGCCCCGGCGACGAGGCCGGTGCCGAGGAGATTCCCGACCCAGATCACGGGCAGGCGGAGCGCGTACTCCCGGTCATTCTGGAAGACGTAGCAGACCTTGCCGGTGAAGAGGTGGAAGCCGAAGCCGCACACCGAGAAGAGACCGACCGTGAAGAGGAAGGCTCCCAGCATTTTATTCTCGACCGAGAGAAAGATCACGCCGCCGAGCGCGATCGCGATCCCGGCAAGGATCCCGGACACAAATGTTTTCGGATAACTCATGATAAACTCCTTTCCGCCGCCATGATGACATGCCGGCACAAAACCGCGGTCGTCACCGCGCCGACGCCGCCCGGCACCGGGGTGATCCCGTCCACGATCGTTTCCGCCTCCTCGAATTTCACATCGCCGCAGAGCTTTGAAAGCTCCTCATTCCAGCCGATCCCGACGTCGATGACGGTCTGTCCGGCCTTAAGGTACTCTTTTCCCACGCTCAGCATCTGCCCGGAGGCCGCGATCACGATGTCCGCCTCCCGCGTCACCGCCGGCACATCCGGCGTTCTTGTGTGGCAGATCGTGACGGTCGCATTTTCGTGCATGAGCATCATCGCGACCGGCCTGCCGATGACGAGCGAGCGGCCGATCACAGCCGCGCTCTTTCCCCTGATGTCAATATCGTAAAAATGCAGGATCTCCATGGCCGCCTCGGCCGTGCAGGGAGGAAATCCCAGCGGCGTGTTGGTGAAAACGCCGGCGAGCGACCCGTCGGTGCAGCCGTCCACGTCCTTCTCCGGGGCCAGCATCTTTCTTGCCTTCTCCCCGTCAAGGTGCTTCGGGAGCGGCCGGAACATGAGGATCCCGTGGACTTGCGGGTCATTATTTAAATCCGTGAGCGCCTTAAAAAATGTTTCGCCGGGAACGTCCGCCGGAAGAATCACATTCTTCACCTCGATGCCGGCCTTCTCCGCCCGCTTCATGGCGCCCCGCTCGTAGGAGAGGTCGTCATCCCTCTCGCCGACGCGCAGGATTGCGAGCGTCGGGACAATACCCGCCTTTCGCAGCCGGTCCGAGTCGGTTTTCATTTTCTCTGTCATGGCCGCCGCGACGGGCGCCCCCTTAAGGATCTTTGCCATGCAATAACCTCCCTCTTTTTTCTGCCTTCATCTTATACTATCCGGCGAAACCTAACAAGTCGAAAATCAGCCCCTCTTTCCCGCGCTTTTTGTGCTATAATACAAGAAGCGCCGCATCTGCATAAAACCATGCAGGATGCTTACAACGTTTTAAAGACCTATTTCGGCTACGACTCCTTCCGCACCGGCCAGGAGTCTCTTATCCGCGCCGTCCTCTCCGGGCGCGATGCGCTCGGCATCATGCCGACCGGAGCCGGCAAATCCCTCTGCTATCAGATCCCAGCGCTCATTTTTCCGGGCCTCACCCTCGTCGTGACGCCCCTCATCTCCCTCATGGAGGATCAGACAGGAGCGCTGCAGGGCCGCCGCATTCCCGCCCGCTTCATCAATTCGGCAATGCCGCGGTCCGAGCGGGAGGAGGTTCTCACCCTCGCCGCAAAAGGCGCACTCCGCCTTCTCTACGTCTCCCCGGAGAGGCTCGCCTCGCCCCGGTTTCTTTCATTTGCGGAAAATGCAGACATCTCCCTCCTTGTCGTCGACGAAGCCCACTGCATCTCCCACTGGGGCCGCGAGTTCCGCCCCTCCTACCGGAGGATCGGCGATTTTGCCGCCCGTCTCAAAGCCCGCCCGGTCATCCTGGCCCTGACCGCCACCGCAACAAGGGAGGTAAAGGCGGATATCATCGGGAATCTCGGCCTCAGGGACCCCTTCTGCCTTACGACCGGCTTCGACCGGCCGAATCTCTTCTTCACGGTACAGCACCCAACCGACAAGTGGCAGGCGCTCCTTGGATTTCTTCATAAATATAAGGGAAGCTGCGGGATCGTCTACTGCATGACCCGCCGCACCGTGGATGCCCTCGCAAAGCGGCTCGCCTGTCGGGGGATCGCCTGCCGGCCCTACCACGCCGGCCTCCCCGAAAAGGTCCGAAGGGAGAACCAGGAGGACTGGCTCACCGGCCGCGTCCTCCTCATGGTCGCGACCAACGCCTTCGGCATGGGGATCGATAAGCCCGACGTGCGCTTTGTCATCCACTACAATCTCCCGATGGACATGGAAAATTACTACCAGGAAGCCGGCCGCGCCGGGCGCGACGGAAAGCCCTCGGAGTGCATCCTTCTCACGAACGATAAGGATCTGCCTGTCTGCCGCTTCTTTCTTGACCATCCGGGAGAGATCGAGGACGGCGGAAAAATACGGAAGTTTCATTTTCTGACAGCCCGCGGGCCCGAAAATACCTTCCGGGACTACCGCCTTCGAAAGCTCCGGAACATGCAGCGCTACGCCGCCGGGAAGACCTGCCTCCGGCAGGCCATGCTGACCTCCTTCAGGGAAACCGCCCCGTCCTTCTGCGGAAAATGCTCGGTCTGCCTCCGCCTGCCCGACCCCGGGCTTTCCGCCCGCAGGGTGCAGCCGGACACCGAGAACACCGCGCTCCACAGGGAGCTCGTCGCCCTCCGAAAGCGCCTTTCAAAGGAGACCGGCACGCCGCCGTGGAAGATCTTCTCCGACCGGACCCTGCACGATCTGGCGCTCGTCCGCCCGGTCACGCTGCCGGACCTTCTCCTCATGGAAAATGCAGGGCTCCTCCGCTCCCTCCGCTTCGGCAGGTACTTTCTCGACGAGATCCGCGCGTTCGTCGAGACGCACTGAGAACCGTGCTCGTAATTTTTCACAATCTTTCACGATTATCTATTTATTTTTCCGTCAATTTGTGCTAAAATACTCACAAAGAAATACCCCAAAGGAGGCGATACCATGAAGCTCACACAAAAAGTCCTGATCACCATCGGCCGTGAATACGGGAGCGGCGGACGTATGATCGCCGAAGCGCTCGGCAAGGATCTCGATATCCCGGTCTTCGACAAGAACATGATTACCATGATCGCCGAAAAACACGGATTCGACGAGGCAGATCTCGAATCCGACGACGAGAGACTCTCCAATCCGTTCTTTGAACCCTACATCGCCTACGGCGTGGACACGGCGTCCCGCTCGTCCAGGCTCTACGCGCTCCAGGCCCAGATCATCCGCGAGGAGGCCAACAAGGGCTCCGCGATCTTCGTCGGCCGCTGCGCGGACGATGTGCTGCAGAATTATCCGTGCCTCGTGAACATTTTCATCTATGCGCCGCGCCTTGACCGCATCAAACGGATCATGGTCGTCGAGGGCATCGCCGACAATCTGGCCGCCGACAAGATCGTCCGCCGGATCGACAAGACCCGCCGCGCCTACTACCAGTTCTACACGGACCAGAAGTGGGGCGCACCGGAGAATAAGGACCTCATGCTGAACTCTTCCGCCCTCGGCCTCGAGGAGTCCGTGAAGTTCATCGAGGATTTCCTGGAGAGACTCGGGTATCTCGAGAGGTAAAAATTTATTATTAAGGAAATGGGGACAGTTCTTTAAAAAGAACTGTCCCCATTTCCTTAAAAGCCTTTACTCATCAAGCAGCGCCTGATACACCTCCCGCCGGCTCAGCCCGCGGTCCTTCGCCGCCGCCTTCATGGCCTCCTTGCGGCTCATGCCCTGCGCCTCGTAGGCCGCCACGTGGTCCGCGAGCGGAATCTCCGCAAAGGATGCCGCCCGCTCGGCCTCGGCCTCGCCCGGGTCCCGCCCGGCAAGCACCAGCACGTACTCGCCGCGGGCCGGCGTCAGTTCGAGCGCCTCCATCGCCTCATCGATCGTCGTGTCCGTGACCGTCTCAAACTTCTTTGTGAGCTCCCGGCAGAGCGAGATCCGTCTCTCTCCCCCGAGCGTCTCCTTAAGGACCCCCAGCGTCTTTGCAAGCCGGTGGGGAGCCTCATAGAGGATCATCGTGCGGGTCTCGGTTTTCATTTCCGCAAGGACCGTCTCTCGCTCCTTCTTCTCCTGCGGGAGAAATCCCTCAAATGAAAACCGTCTCGTATCCCGGCCTGAGAGCGCGAGGGCCGTCACCACCGCGGACGGGCCCGGCACCGCCGTGACCGTGATCCCCGCCTCGTGGCACATTCTGACGAGCACCTCCCCGGGATCCGAGATCCCCGGCATGCCCGCATCCGTGATGAGGGCGATGTTCTGCCCGGCGAGGAGCTTGTCGACGAGCTCCTCGCCGCGCTCATTTTCGTTGAATTTGTGGTAGCTTATGAGCGGCGTGTGAATGTCAAAGTGCTTAAGGAGCACCCCCGAGGTCCGCGTGTCCTCGCAGGCAATGAGGTCCGCCTCACCAAGGACCCGCACCGCGCGGTACGTCATGTCCTCCAGGTTGCCGATCGGCGTCCCGATGAGATAGAGTGTGCCGGTCATCTATACCTCCTTTATCCCGTAAATGCGTTTAAGTTCCTCTGTATAGCTCCTGTCCTCATTGTAGACGACAAGCGGCGGATCGATCTTAATGCCCGGGTTGCCGCCCTTCACCGCCTCGATGAGCACCATATTCGGAGCCTTGTCCGCCGTCGGATACACAAGCCGCATCCGCTTCGGCTCCAGGTGATTCTTCGAAAGCTCCGCAAATATCTCCGGCAGCCGCTCCGGCCGGTGCACCATGGCAAGCCGCCCGTGCATTTTGAGCATGCGGGAGCCCTCCCAGGCCACATCCGCGAGCGTAAGGAGCACCTCGTGCCGCGCGATCGTCCGCGCCCGGCTCTCCCCCGCGAGCCCGTGTCCGCCCTTCATGTAAGGCGGGTTCACCGTCACAAGAGAAAAGGAAGCCGCCGGCAAAAGCCGCGCCGCTTCCTTCACGTCGCCTTCTATGATGCGGATGCTTTCGCCAAGGCCGTTATAAGCCACGGACTTTTCCGCGAGGGATACCGCGCTTTTCTGGATCTCAAGTCCCGTAAAATGAACCCCCATACTCCGCCCCGCCGGCTCCATGATGAGCGGCACCGCGCCGTTCCCGGTGCAGAGGTCAAGCACATTGTCGCACCGCCGCAGAACCGGATAGTGGGCCAGCAGCACCGCGTCCATCCCGAAGAGGAAGCCTTCGGTATCCTGGAAAATGAAATTCCCGTTCAGAAGGTCGTCTTTCCGGATCATGTCGCGTCCGCTTCCTTCTGGGCGGACTCACCGTCCCTGCGCTGGAAATCGCCCTTCTTCCGCTTCGGGCGCCTGTTCTTCGGGCGCTCGTGCTCGCGCTTTCCGGCCGGTTCTTTTTCACCGCCGGCGTTCTCCTTCTCGGGTTTCCCCTTCACGGGCTTTTCGCCGGAGCGCTTCTCGGGCCGCTTTTCGGGGTTTTTCTTTTCATTTCCCTTCTCTTTCGGCTCGTTCCCTTCATTTTCAGCCTTCTTTGCGGCTTTCTCCGCCTTCGGCTGCTGGTTCTTCGGCCGCTTCGAGTGCGGGATGAAGGTGATCTCGTCGATGTGGTACTCCTGAAGCTCCCTCTCGTCGTTCTCCATGTCGACGATGCACTTCACCCGCTGCCGGAGGATGTCCACGGACTGGACCTCGCCGTGCCGGCCGTCCGGGGCGGTCATCTGGTCGCCCTTGTTCGGCAGGTTCTTCGAGAGCTCGGCGTACATGTCGGACTCGTTTTTGAGGCAGCACATAAGCCGGCCGCAGCTGCCGGAGATCTTGGTCGGGTTGAGCGAGAGGTTCTGCTCCTTGGCCATTTTGATGGAGACCGGCGCAAACTCGGTGAGGAACGTGTGGCAGCAGAGCGGCCGCCCGCAGACGCCCATGCCGCCGAGCAGCTTGGTCTCGTCGCGCACGCCGATCTGCCGAAGCTCGATCCTGGTCTTGAAGATACTCGCCAGATCCTTCACGAGATCGCGGAAATCGATCCTGCCGTCCGCCGTGAAATAGAAGAGCACCTTGCTGTTGTCAAATGTGTACTCCGCCTTGATCAGCTTCATGTCGAGCTCCCGCTCGGCGATCTTGCTCTTGCAGATCCAGTAGGCCTCCCGCTCCTTGCGGTGGTTCTCCGCCGCCCGCTCCCGGTCGTCCGCCGTCGCCATCCGGAGGATCGGCTTCAGCGGCTGCGGGACCCGCTCATCCGGAAACTCCATCGGAGCGATGACCACCTGGCCGTACTCGATGCCGCGGGCGGTCTCGACGATCACCCGGTCATCGTAGTGGATCTCAAAGGACATGGGATCAAAATAATAAATTTTACTAACATTCTTAAACTTAACGCCAACAACTCTCGTCATACATAAACTCCCAAAGCCCGCCCGTCAGGACAGGTTATCGCGGATCGTGAGCGTAAGGAGCTCGACCGCGAGTTCAAAATTAACATTTGCGCGAAGACGCGTCTTCGCTTTCTCGATGGAGGAAAGGATCTCCTCCAGCCCCTCGTAGGAGCAGGCGGACGACTCACGCCGGATCTCGCTGGCTTCATTTCTGAAAATAAGACCGTCGAGATCCCGTGTGGCCTTGTACAGAAGGACATCCCTGAACCACAGGAGCAGGATATCGAGAAAATCGTAAATGCGCTCCTTCTGCTCCGCCAGGATCTTCACCGTCGTCACGATCTCGACGACCGGCATGTCATGAATGCTCTTCATGAGGCGGATCGCGGTGTCCAGCATCTCCCGGAAGACCTCATCCCGGGCCGCGGCGCGCGCACGCCCGATGTTGCCCTGGCCGAAAGCGGCAAGGAGAGCTGCCTCGCCGGCGGAGCAGTGAAGCTCCTCCGTGAGATACTCCTTCACCTCCGCATCCGGGACCGCCCGGAGGTCGAGCCGCACGCAGCGGGACCTGACGGTCTCAAGGAGTGCGTCCGGGTTGTCCGCGAGGAGCATGATCACCGCGTAGGACGGCGGCTCCTCGATCGTCTTTAAAAATGCATTCTGCGCCTGCGGATTCATCTTGTCCGCGTCCGGGATGATGTAGATCTTGAAACGGCTCTCATAGGGTTTTATGTCAACCGTTCCGACGACCTGGTCGCGGATCTCATCGATCTTAATGAGCTCCGGCTTCTCGTGCTTCACCCAGATGATGTCCGGGTGGTTCCCGTCCTTCGCCTTCCGGCAGGAGAGGCAGCGCCCGCAGGGCTCGTTCCGGTCGCTCTCGCAGAGGAGCGCGGCGGCGAAGAGGCCGGCGAGCATTTTCTTCCCGGATCCTTTTTCGCCCGCGAGAAGATAAGCGTGCGAGACCCTTCCGGTCTGCACGGCCTTCTTCATGTGCGCTATGATGTCTTTGTGGCCGTAGACGGCCGCGAATCCGGGTTTCGCCATGTCATATCCTTTCGAGGCAGCCTTCTGCATGCCTTAATCTATATATTTTACACATATTTCCCCGGAAATGCAAGAGGGAAAGCCGGGGACGGTTCTTCGCGGTCTCCGCGTGGCCGCTGCCATGAGAAGCCGGAAGAGCGCTCGCATCGTTGTCATTTTTGCCGTAATAAGCGTCCCTTTCCGCGGCGGTTACAGCACATATACCAAAAAATGCTTGAAAAGCTCTGCATTTTATTATACCATCTGATATGTATCATATCACCATTTTCTATGAGGAGGAAAATAAAATGATCACCAACGGTTTCACCTACGTCGCCCTGCTGGTCTTCCTGGCCGGCGTGCTGGTGACGCTCGAGAAGAAGACGGGCTGGAAATTCTTCAAGTTCATCCCCGCCGTCGTGCTTCTCTATCTCATCGCCATGCTCTTATGCACGCTCAAAGTCTGGGACATGGACGCCACAAAGCCCGCTTACAGCGCCCTTAAGAATCCATTCACCTACGCGATGGTCTTTGCGATGCTGCTCCGCTGCGACATCCGCAAGGTCATTAAGCTCGGACCCCGGATGCTCATCGGCTTCTTCTCCGCCTCGCTCACCATCATGCTCGGCTTCGTGCTCGCCTTCCTGCTCATGAAGGGCGTGATCGGCGCCGACTCCTGGAAGGGCCTCGGCGCCCTCTGCGGCAGCTGGCTCGGCGGCTCCGGCAACATGGTCGCGGTCCAGGCCGCGCTCGACATCAGCGAGGCCGACATGGGCTACGCGCTCGTCATCGACTCCATCGACTACTCCATCTGGGTCATGTTCCTGCTCTGGTTCGTCCAGATGGCGCCCCGCTTCAACAAATGGACCAAAGCCGACGTCCGCGCACTGGACGAGGTCTCAAGCCGCCTTGAGGAGGAGGCCAAAGCCAACAAGCAGACGATCGAGTTCCAGGGTCTCATTTTCCTCATCGGCACCTCCCTCATCGTCTCCGCGATCGCCCAGAACGCCGGCGCCGCGATCAATTCCGCGCTGCCCTTCCTCGACAAGGCGACCTGGACGGTCCTCGTCATCACGGTCCTGGGCCTCATCGGGGCGGTCTCCCCGCTCGGGAAAATAAAGGGCTCCCAGGAAGTCTCGAACCTCCTTCTCTACAGCGTCGTCGCCCTGCTCGCCTCCCGGGCCAGCCTGCTTGAGCTTGCGGACGCGCCCGCCTGGATCCTCACCGGCTTCATCATCCTCGCGATCCACGCGGCTCTCATGGTCATCCTCTGCAAGTTCCTCAAGATCGACCTCTTCACCGCCTCGGTCGCGTCCCTCGCCAACATCGGCGGCACCGCCTCCGCGCCGGTCCTGGCCGGATCCTACTCCGGCTCGCTGGTTCCCGTCGGCATCCTTATGGCGCTTCTCGGCTACGTCATCGGCACGCCCTGCGGCATCATGGTCGCCCGCATCATGGAGATGCTGGCCGGCTGATTATAGGAGCTTAAAATGAAAATCACAGACGTAAAACTCTACAGAATATCCATTCCTCTCCGGGTGCCCTTCAAAACGGCACTCCGGAGTGTTGACAGCGTGGAGGACGTGATCGTCGAGATCATCACGGACACGGGCGAACGGGGCTTCGGCGAGGCCCCGCCGACCGGCGTCATCACCGGCGACACGACCGGCGCCATCGTCGGCGCGATCAGAGACCACATCGCAAAGTCCATCATCGGCATGGACATTGACGCTCTCGAGGATGTCCTTCAGACCATCCAGCGGTGCATCGTCCACAGCACGAGCGCCAAAGCCGCGGTCGACATGGCCGTCTGGGACCTCTACGGGAAGCTCTACAGGATCCCCGTCCACAAGCTCCTCGGCGGTGCGAGAAAAGAGATCACGACGGACATCACCATCAGCGTGAATCCGCCGGAGCAGATGGCCGCCGACACCCGGGATGCGATCCGTCGCGGCTACGACTGCCTCAAGGTCAAGGTCGGCGTGAGCCCCGAGCTCGACGTCGCCCGCCTCTCCGCGGTCCGTGAGGCCGCCGGGGGCGATGTCCTCATCCGCATCGACGCGAATCAGGCCTGGACGCCCAAGCAGGCGGTCCGAATCCTCAACGAGATGCAGGAGAAGGGCCTTAAGATCGAGCTCGTCGAGCAGCCGGTCAAGGCGGCCGACATCGAGGGTCTTAAGTACGTCACCGAGCGCAGCTACGTGCCGGTTCTCGCGGACGAGAGCGTATTCTCCCCGGAGGACGCCCTCCGGATCATGCAGATGCACGCGGCCGACTACATCAATATCAAGCTCATGAAATGCGGCGGCCTCTACAACGCCCTGAAAATCGTCTCCGCGGCCGAGATCTACGGCGTGGAGTGTATGCTGGGCTGCATGCTCGAGGGCAAGGTGTCCGTCAACGCGGCGGTCGAGCTTGCCTGCGCAAAGAAGATCATCACGAAGATCGATCTGGACGGCCCCGTTCTCTGCCGGGAGGATCCGGTGTACGGCGGCGCCGTATTTAACGAAAAGACCATCACGGTCTCCGATGCCCCCGGAATGGGCATCGAAGGCTTCGAAAACGGCCGGCTTCTCTCGATCTGAGAGGCCGGCCGCTTTTTATTCCGTGTCCCGGGTCAGGTTCCTGAGCCACTTATATTTTCTGAAGCGGAGCATGACCCACGGGATCTTGCCCACCTCGTCGAGGCAGGTGCAGGCGTAAACCAGGAGCACATGCCAGTGGAAGACAAAGGCGCCTAAAAGCGCGAGCGGGATCGCAAGTCCCCACATGCAGACCGCAAGGCTGTACATGTCGAACAGTGTGTCTCCTCCGCCGTCCAGCACCCCGTTGATCGTAATCGTATTCACGCACCGCCCGATCATGTAAAATGCCATGATGACCATCATCCCGGTCAGATACCCGCGTGCTTCGTCCGTGAGGATCACCATCCGGACGACCAGCGGCGTGACCGCGAGCACGAGCGCCGTGGAGGCAAAGCCGATCACATAGGAGATTTTCACCAGCCGGATCCCGTACTCTTTTCCGCGCTCAAGGTCGCCCGCGCCGAGCGCATTGCCGACCATGATCCCCGCGGCGCTGCCGATGCCGTTGCAGGCGCAGCAGATGAGGTCGCGGATGACCGCGGCGACCGAGTTGGCCGCAGCCGCGTCCGTCCCCATGTGGCCGATGATCGCCGTGTAGGAGGTGAAGCCGACGCCCCAGAGGAGAGACCCGCCCAGAAGCGGCAGACACTGCCGCCCGAAATCGAGCGTCAGCTGCCGGCTGCCCTCAAAGAGCTTCGTGAGCGCCGGCCGTATGTAGCCCGCCCCGGCCGAAATCACGAGGCACAGAAGGAGCTCGATGACGCGGGCGATCGTCGTCGCGAGCGCGGCGCCGCGCGCTTCCATTCTCGGCGCTCCCAGCATTCCGAAAATGAACACCGCATTGAACACTATGTTCAGTATAACCGCCGCCGCGCTGATCCAGGCGCTCGGCGTCACATGGTCCGTGACCTTCATCATCGCGATGTAGCACTGGGAGATTCCCGTGATGAGGTAGGACCAGCCTGCGATCCGAAGGTAGCTGCTCCCGATCGCGATGAGCTCCGCGTCCCCCGTAAAGAGCATCATGAGGATCCCCGGAACCAGCTCGCAGAGAGCGAAAAAGAGGATCGAGAGTAACCCCGCAAACCGCAGCATCAGGTGAAAGAGCTTCTGCATCGTCTCCCTGTCGCCCTTGCCCCAGTACTGGGCGCCCAGGATCGAGCCCGCCCCGGTGATCGCCATGAGGATCATGTTCTGGACGAACTGGATCTGGGAGGCCAGGGACACCGCGGTCATCTGGTTCTGCTCGACCTGCCCGAGCATGAACGCGTCGCACGCCGCCACCAGCGAGAGCATGAGGCTCTGGAAGGCGATCGGCGCGGCGATCGACGCGAGCTTCCCGTAAAAGATTTTTCTGTCGACTTGTGCTGCCATGCTGATTACTCCTTATTAAATCGGTTACTCCTGCGGGACGTGATGCCTGCGGGACGGTTCTCGGATTCCTGCATTCCGCAGGAATCAGGAACCGTCCCCGCAGGTATCTTACGAATTGTCCCCGCCGATTATAATACAGAACCTCCCGTTTTCACAACATGTGTTTTCATATCCTTTTTATTGACGTCTTTCATTTTCCCCTGCTATAATGACGCCATCATTTTTCACGAAAGGCACATCCATGATACGCACTGTCATTTTCGATATCGACGACACCCTCTATAACTATAAGGAAGGAAACATCGCCGGCATAGCCGCCGTCACCGCCTACCTTGAACAGCACTTCGGCCTTAAACCAGCTTACTCCGAGGCCGCGATCACGGCAGCTCAGCGCGAGCAGGAGGCCCGCATCGGGTCCGCCACGGCCGCGATCCACGACCGGCTGATCCGCTACCAGATCCTGCTTGAAAATGAAAACCTCCCCATCCTCCCCCACGCCCGCGTCATGAACGACCTCTACTGGGAGACCCTGCTCTCCGTCATGAAGCCCGAGCCCGGCGTCATCGAGCTGATCAGGGCCCTCAAGGCTGCCGGGATCCGCATCGGGATCGGCACCAACATGACCGGCCACATCCAGTACGAGAAGCTCGAGCGGCTGGGTCTTTCCGATTACATTGATTTTCTTGTGATCTCCGAGGAGACCGGTGCCGAGAAGCCCGAGCCGCGCTTCTTCGAGGTCCTGAAAGAAAAGGCGCAGGCGGAGCCTTCCGAGTGCGTCTTCATCGGGGACAGCCTGAGGAAGGACGCGCAGGCCGCATCCCGCGAGGGGATGCACGGGGTCTGGTACACCGCAAACGAGGCCGCTTCCGCCCCCGGCGTCGGGGTGATCCGCGACTTCCGCGAGTGCCTCACCCCCGGCACGATCCGCCTCGGCGATGTCTCTGTAACGCGATAAAACCCGGAATCCTAAAAAAGCCATGCGAGGCCCCGCCCCGCATGGCTTTTTCCACTTCTCATACCTTATTCCATCGAATCCAGAATCGGCCGCATCATCCCGACCGCCTCGTCAAGATCCTTTCTCCACTCCGGATTCCCGATGTACCACATCTCCGTGACATAGCGGCGGATGCCGGCATCCCAGCAGCCTTTGATCACCGCCGGAAAATCGACATGCCCGGTCCCGAACGGCACCTCGCGGAACACGCCCGGCACGGTCTCCTTGAGATGGGCCGCGAACATGTGTCCCTCGCCGGTCTTGATGTCGTCGAGCACGTTCTTCCCGTAGGAAACCGCCGCGTTGGTGATATTTCCCATGTCCGGATAGACCCCGAGATAGGGATTATTCACCTTGTTCACATAGTACATGGACTTCTCAACGGTGTTCATGAACTCCGTCTCCATGGTCTCAAAGCCCATGACGACGCCCGCGGTCGCGGCCATCAGCGTCGCCTTCTTAAGGTTCCGCTCGAAGCGGGCCCTGGTCTCCTCATTGCCCTCCTCGTAGTAGACGTCGTAGCCCGCCAGCTGGATGATCCGAACGCCCAGATCGTCCGCAAGCTGGATTGCCTTCTCCATGATCTCCATGCCGCGCGCCTCCGTGGCCGGGTCGCTCGACCCGAGCGGGTACTTTCTGTGGCCGGAGAGACACATGCTGCGGATCGGCACGCCGACCTCCTGCATGGTTTTCACCAGCTCGGCACGCTCCTCCTTAGTCCACTCGAGGCGCGCAAGCTTCGCGTCCGTCTCATCGATGCTGATCTCGAGGAAATCATACCCTGCCGCCTTTGCGGCTTCCAGCTTCTCCCGCCAGGAGAGGTTCCCCGGGATCGCTTTTTCGTATACGCCGAGATAATATTTTTTCATTTTCAGTTCCTCATTCTTCAAGGATATAGAGCGCCGCCTCGTCGATCTCGCGGTTCGTTCCGATGACGACATCCTGTCCCTTCGAGTTCACAAAATGCATCGCGTTCGCGCAGCCCGTGTTCTGGTCGATGAACTCGGTCCTGTAATCGCCCGCTTCCGCGTCCCAGGTGATGATGATCGTGTTCTTCGTGCCCTTGCGCCAGCCGACGATCCATGACGGCTTGCCGAGGATCGTGTCCGCCCAGGTCGCGTGCAGCATCTCGGTCTCCTTCTCCGGCACGCCGTACTTCCACTGCGGGACATAGTTGCCGTGCTCATCCAGGTGATAGATGGTCAGGGAGTTGCCGTGGAACGGGGAAATGACACCCAGCTCCGGCTTGCCGTCGCCGTCGAAGTCGCAGAGAACGGAATCGCTGGTCGGGATATCGAGGATCTGGGTGACCTCCCAGTCGCCGCCCTTCACTGCCGGCGGATCGAAGAGGAAGGAGCCCTCCTCGCAGCCGACCAGAGCCGCGTCGTGGCCGCCATGCTTCGTCATCGAGTAGCCGTGGTTCTTCAGCATGCCTTCCATGATGAGGGTGAGCGGAAGGGTGTTGTCTTCATTATAGGAAGAAAGATCCTTCGGGAGCTCCGCGCCGAAGCAGGCGCCCGGGAAGCGCCAGTCATTTTTGTACTCATGGCCGGTCTTCAGGCAGCAGACGATGAGGTAGTTTGTGCCGCCGCGCTTTAAGATGCCGAAACGGTGGACGAACGGCGCATTGCAGAGCGTTCTGACTTCCCAGTCATCCTTGCCCCTGCGGGTCACGATCACGATCTTCGCCTCAAGGGAGTCATTCGGCGAGTAGAATTTGTGGGTCGCGAGGAACTGGCCGTCGACGCCCGGGACCTGGACCATCGTCATGACGCCGCCCGGCTCGGTCCAGACGGTCTCAAGCTTCTCCCCGTCCTCCGAGAAGAGGTAGCAGGGGTCCTTTTTCTCCGCAGCGACCAGGAAGCAGGGCTTTCCCTCCACCGTGATCGGTGCGATCGAATAGCACTTGTTTAAATCCGAGATCACTTTCTTTGTTACTTTCATACAATTCCTCCTTTTGTTTTTTGTGCACTTTTCTTTCTTTTATGATTGTTTTTCGTTTTTATATGACCGTTAAATACATCAAACGCTCATAAAACATTTTTGCGCGAACCTTTTTTGCCTAAATATACTTATCTATGTACACGCTTAAATCTATTGAGTTTTTTTCAACTCTTTCAAATTTTGTTCGTAATACGTCCTATATTTGTCATTATATACAATGATATGAGCGATTTCAAGAGAAAGCGTTCATATTTTTATTTTTCATAAAATCATAAAACAATCTCATTTTGTATTGAAAACAATTCATAAAGAGAGTATAGTAGATATAGCTTTCGGAAGAGGACTCATCTTCCGGACGTCCGAAAATCCAACATTATAAAAGGAGGTAATATTTATGAGCAAGATCTCTGAAATGACCAGAGAGAAATGGATCATGAGCACCTTCCCCGAATGGGGCACCTGGCTTGTCGAGGACATCGAGAGCGCCGTCGTCCCGGAAGGCAACGTCTCCATGTGGTGGCTCGGCTGCACCGGCATCTGGTTCAAGACTCCGGACAACACCAACATCACCATCGATCTCTGGTGCGGCAACGGCAAGCGCACGCACGGCGACGGCAAGATGAAGGTCGGCCACCAGATGGCCAACATGTGCGGCGCCCGCGCGATGCAGCCGAATCTCCGCAACGTCCCGTTCGTCATCGATCCGTTCGCCTTCAAGCACGTCGATGCCGTTCTCGCGACCCACTATCACCAGGACCACATGTCCGCAGAGTGGGCTGCCCACGTTCTCCACAGCGGCATGACCACGACCGACGGTGACGGAAATGAAATTCCGGTCCCGTTCATCGGCCCGCAGAAGTCCGTCGACACATGGGTGAACTGGGGTGTTCCGAGAGAGCGCTGCACGGTCGTAAAGCCGGGCGACGTCATCAAGATTAAGAAGGACATCGAGATCGTCTGCCTTGACAGCTTTGACCGCACCTGCATCGTCACCACCGACTCCACGGGTCCGGACCGCGAAGAGCTGACCGGCAAGTGCCCGACCGACATGGACGAGAAGGCAGTCAACTACCTGATCAAGACTCCGGGCGGCAACATTTACCATTCCGGCGACTCCCATTTCTCGATCTACTTCGCAAAGCACGGCAAGGATCACGACATCGACGTCGCGTTCGGCAGCTTCGGCGAGAACCCGATCGGCATGCAGGACAAGATGACCTCCATCGACATCCTCCGCATGGCTGAGAACCTTCAGTGCAAGGTCGTCATCCCGATCCACTGGGATGTCTGGACCAACTTCCAGGCCGACCAGGAGGAGATCAAGCTCCTCTACGATTTCAAGAAGGACCGCAACGAGTACAAGTTCCACCCGTTCTTCTGGCAGGTCGGCGGCAAGTACACCTACCCGCAGGATAAGGACAAGATCTACTACCACCACAGAAGAGGCTTTGAGGACTGCTTCGAGGCACCGCAGAACATTCCGTTCCGTTCCTGCCTGTAAAGAAGGAGGGTATCCATGGCAACTGTCTTACAGAAAATCGTTGAAAACAATCGCTTCTGCATCGTAGACGAGGAGATGGACTGGAAAGAGGCCATCCGCCGCGGCTGCATCCCCCTCGTTGAGGATGAGTGCGTCGAGCCCGACTACTACAAACAGATCATCGAGTGCGTCGAGAAGTACGGTCCCTACATCGTCTTCGACGATTATGTAGCAATGCCGCACACCCAGGAAAATGCCGCCGGCGTCAAAAAGACCTCCGTCGGTCTCATGATCTCCAAAAAGATCGTGGACTTCGGCGAAGACGAATTCGGCGACAAGAAGGAAGCCAAGCTCTTCTTCACGCTGGCAGCCTGCAACCCGAGCGAGCACATCGACAACATCGTGCAGCTCACTTCCATCTTCACGAACGTCCCGCTCCTTGAGGCGCTCGCAAAGGCAGAGTCCGGCGAGGATATCCTGAAGGCCGAAGCGGAGTTCCCGTGCGAGGAAGAGGAATAATCTCATTTTAAAAAATTCATTATGAGGGGAAAAAAATGAATATTTTATTTTCAATCTGGAGTTTCTTCGCAACCTACATTCTGCAGAAGGCTCCGTACATGGTCGGTTTCCTGACACTGCTCGGCTACTGCCTGATGGGCAAGAAGTGGTATGACACCCTGGCCGGCACATTAAAGGCCATCATCGGCATGCTCATCCTGAATGCAGGTTCCGGCGGACTGACTTCCAACTTCCGTCCGATCCTTGCAGGTCTTAAGGACCGCTTCAACCTGACCGCGGCCGTCATCGATCCGTACTACGGACAGAACGCCGTTCAGGAAGGTGTTGAGGAAGTCTTCGGAAAGGGCTTCTCCATGGCCATGCAGCTCCTGCTCATCGCCTTCATCGTCAACATCCTTCTGGTCCGCTTCAACAAGATCACCAAGTGCCGCACGCTGTTCACGACCGGTCACGTTCAGGTTCAGCAGGCCGCTACCGCTTACTGGCTGATCATGTTCGCTCTTCCGGGGCTCCTCAAGAACGACATGGTCCTCCTGATCATCATGTCCGTCATCCTCGGCGCTTACTGGGCTGTCGGCTCCAACCTCACCGTTAAGCCGATGCAGGAGCTCTCCGAAGGCGCGGGCTTCGCGATCGCTCATCAGCAGATGTTCGGTATCCGTATCGGTTACTGGGCAGCCGACAAGTTCTTCGGCGAGAAGAACGGCAAGAAGATCAAGAAAGTCGGCGAGATGGAAATGCCGGGCTTCTTCTCCATTTTCAACGAGAACATGGTCTGCACAGCCATCCTCATGACCGTCTTCTTCGGCATCATCATGGCCATCATCGGCAAGCCGTACTTTGTTGAGGCCGGCAACCTGACCGAGAGCACCAACTTCGTATGGTGGTGCTTCGACAAGTCCCTCAACTTCGCCGTCTATCTGGCAATCCTGCAGCTCGGTGTCCGCACATTCGTCACAGAGCTGACCGCTTCCTTCCAGGGTATCGCTGACAAGCTTCTTCCGTCCTCGATCCCGGGCGTCGACTGCGCGGTCTGCTTCGGTTTCGGCGATTCCAACGCTGTCACCTTCGGCTTCCTTGCAGGTCTTGTCGGCCAGATCATCGCGATCATCATCCTCATCGTCATCGGTTCTCCGACGATCATCATCTGCGGATTCGTTCCGGTCTTCTTCGACAACGCCACGATCGGCCTTGTTGCGAATGAAAAGGGCGGCCTCAAAGCCTGCCTTGTCATTCCGTTCCTGTCCGGTCTGATCCAGGTCTTCGGTGCAGCCCTCATCTCCGGCTGGGTCGGCCTCGCCAACTACGGCGGCTACCTCGGCATGTTCGACTGGGATACCGTATGGCCGCTCATGACTGTCGTCATGAAGTACTTAAGCTATGCCGGTGTCGCGATCGTCGTTGTGGCGCTCCTCGCCATTCCGCAGATCGAGTACCGCATGGATCCGGAAGGCTACTTCCTGATCACGGAAGACTACGATGCGTATGTTGAGCACATTGAAGCAAAGAAAGCCAAAAAAGGCTGAATGATAACACACCGGTGAGGCCGGGTCCTCCGGCTTCGCCGCATTTAAGAAAAGGAGAAATAAAAAATGGCAAAACTTGACAACAAGAAAATGCTCGCCTGCTGCGCCAACGGTGCCGGCTCCTCCCTCATGATGGAAAAGGCTGTCGACAAGGTCCTCAAGAAATACAACGTCAAGGTCGCTGAGCTCCGCCACTGCCCGGTTTCCGAAGGCAAGTCCGCAGCCCGCAACTACGATGTCGTCCTCTGCGCCCGCACCTTCGCCAAGAACTTCGAAGATGCTCAGAAGGCCGGGACCGTCGTCATCCCGCTGAAGAACGTCATGTCCGCCAAGGAAATCGAGGATGCCCTCAAAGCTGAAGGCCTGCTTGACTGATAACGTCTTTTGAAACAAAGACCGGGACCGCGCCTTACGTGCCGGCCCGGTCTTTCTTTTAAAAGTTAAGCTTCCGGAACATTTTCTTGCGGCCTCGGTGTCGACAGGTTATACTAACTACTATACGATAAAACCAAAGGAAACCTGATTATGAAAAATTCAAAGGAAGCCGTCATGAAGCGGCAGACAGACATCCTGACCGCCGTGCAGCAGTCGGGGGAAATCACCGTTGAAAAGCTTGCGGAAATGTTCCAGATCTCCGTCATCACCGTGCGTCGCGACCTGCAGCTCCTCGAGCAGCAGAACCTCTTAAAACGCGTTCACGGAGGTGCCGTCTCAAGAGAAAAAGCCGACGCCTTAAAGACCCCGGCCGAGATCGATGTCGACCTCTGCCGCAAGGCCATTTCAAAATACGCGTCGCGGTTCATCGGCGACGGATCCCGCATTTTCATCAACGGCAGCATGACCGCTCTCGACATGCTGGATTACACAGGCAGCAAAAAAGTCCATGTCTTCACGAACAACGGCAGAGCGATCGACCGCAAGTTTTCGGAGGGCGTCACCATCACGCTCACGGGCGGAGAGCTCCGCTACCACGTGTTCGTCGGCGAGTACGTCATGAAGAACATTCTCGAGCTCAGGGCCGACAACACGTTCATCGGATGCGCGTCCGTCTACGCCAACGGAGAGTTCTGCTACGATATCCCGACCGAGATCGGCATCAACGAGGCCATGATCAGCCGGACCCGCGGGGATCTCTATGTCCTGGCGGACCACACCAAGTTAAAGAGAAACAGCGACCAGACGGTCGTCTACGGCGGCTGCGTCTACGAGGACGGCGTCACGCTCATCACCGACGACAAGGCCGATCCCATGACCGTCGCCTCACTGCGCCGCAGCGGCGTCAGGGTCATCCTGGTGCCGACCGAGTAATTTCATTTTCCGGAGGAAGAACCAATGTCCCAGCTTTCCAATCTCCTGCTTTACATTCCCGGCATCATCATTTTTCTGGTCGGGAGCGGCCAGGTCCGCCGCTATCTCGCCCTGAAACGAAACGGAACGGTTTACGGGGACGTGGTGAGCTGCCAGCACATCGTTAAAAAGGACAAAAAAGACCGCGAGATCTACAACTACTACAACGTGACGGTCGAGTACACAAACCCGGAGACTCACCACAAAGAACGCCATGCGGTCAAATCCGCCTCGGAGTTCGCGGAGGGCCAGCAGGTGCAGGTCTTCTCCGAAAAAAGGACCGGGAATTACGAGATCATCGAGAACGAGACCTCCTTCGTCATCAACCCCTGGGAGATGATGGTCGGCGGCGCCCTCCTGATCCTCCTCGCCCTGTTCACGAATCAGGGGAAACAGGTCCCGGCCATGATCTGCCTCGCCCTCGTCCTCGCGGGCGCCGGCGCGGCCCTCATCTTCGACTATGTCTCCCTTAGGAAAAGGAATCTCGAACCGGTCACCGGCGAGGTCATCCGCGTCTACACGCGGCAGATCTCGAGAGGCACCAAGATCGTAAAGGGCGACAAGTTCACCTACTACCCGGTCGTAAAATACACGGCTGACGGGCGCGAGAACATTCGCAAATGCTCCGTCAACTCGAGCAATGAGAAGTCCTTCAAAGTCGGCGACACGCTCACCCTCTACTACGATCCGGACCTCAAAACAGTCTTTGAGAGAAATGCAAACAAATTCTTCCTCATCCTCGGGATCGCGCTTCTTGCGGTCGGAGTGCTCGCCGGAGCCAGCATCCTTTCAGTCCTTTAAATAGTCTAATCGAACAGCAAAACAGTCGATTGTCTCAGTTCCGGCGATATGTTACAATGTATACATCACTACCATTCATCTTATAAGGAGAATAACAATGCTTGAGAAACTGAAAGAAAGAGTCTATGCAGCCAATATGCTCCTTCCGAAGTACAACCTCGTCACCTTCACCTGGGGCAACGTCTCCGAGATCGACCGGGAGACCGGAATCTTCGCCATCAAGCCGAGCGGCGTTGACTACGATCTCTTAAAGCCCGAGGACATGGTCCTCGTGGACCTCACGGGTAAGGTCGTGGAAGGCCACTATCGTCCGTCTTCCGACACGGCAACCCACGTCGAGCTCTACAAGGCATTCCCGAAGATCGGCGGTGTCGTACACACCCACTCTTCCTACGCCACCAGCTGGGCGCAGTCCGGCCGTGATATCCCGTGCTACGGCACGACCCACGCGGACTACTACTACGGCCCGGTTCCGTGCCTCCGCTGCCTGACCGCCGAGGAGATCGACGCCGGCTACGAGGAGAACACCGGACACCTGATCGTCAACGAATTCGCCCGCCTCGGAATCGACTACGAAGCCGTTTCCGCGACGCTCTGCAAGAACCACGGCCCGTTCTGCTGGGGCAAGAACGGCGTGGATGCGGTTCACTCCGCAGTCGTCCTCGAGGAGGTCGCCAAGATGGCGTTCCGCTGCGAGCTCATCAACCCGAAGGTTGC
>ODAJ012192613.1_pt1 | contig 88849 bp, 118 predicted proteins | sample 1539241 | NCBI WGS metagenome assembly ODAJ01 (sample SAMN02144231, study PRJEB22623) | gut metagenome | biome: sheep rumen | host: Ovis aries | place: New Zealand | reverse complement strand
CCCCGATGATTGACGGGTATCTGGGAGACTCGTGCAGCTGGGAGACTCGTGCAGGGATCCCCGATGATAAACCATTGCCAAACGACAAAACACACACTATATATTGATTAATATATCACTATATATGGTATAGTAGACGCGGAAAAGGACACAAAACAGGATAACACACTACAATATATTGTATTATATCGTGATATAGTCACTATATATTGTATATCGTAAATGCCGCCAGCGCGATATATTGACGGTATATCGTGTATGTTTTGACGGTATATAATCGCGGCATATTGGATCTTTTGACGGTATATAGATATATTTTTGACGGGAAAACAAGCGGAAAACAGACCGCATATAATGCGGAAACGCGGAACAAGAAGAGGATAATAATATCATATGTGCTATGGTTCTGTATCGCAAAACAAAAAATTGTGGATAACTTGACGTAAATTGTGGATAACATTGTGGATATTGTGGATAAATAGTGTTAAATTGTGGATAACTAATGTTAATTCTATGTTAAATCTATGTTAAATGTAAAGTATACTTGACATTTGCAGCGGGCAGCTAATTATAGTCATATTGACTATAATACGATCATTCATAGTTTTTCATACCGTCACATGTAGTCTTCAAAACTACATGCAAGCGGAAACTGGAAACGATTTCAATTCTGTTTTTTGCAATAGAACAGACTTGACCAGCGCAGCCCAATAACAAATATACAATTATTGTATATTATTTCATACATATGAATCATGGGGGGGTATAGTTGAAGTTTCAGGATCCTCGGTTAGTCCAGGCTAACTCGCTTCGTGCTCCCCTCTTCTCTCTCGAATCTCTCATTCCACCCCTTTTCAAATAAAACACATTTTCCCCCATCACGTAAATCTCAACCTACTATGTTTGTGCATTTCCGAAAAAGATCCGTAATTCCCACGAAACTCCACAATGTTTGTACAACACCGAAATCCGCCAATCAGTATCAATTAATGTACAAACTTCGCATATCACCGAATCTGAATTCCCCGATTCCCGAAGAAACTTTTCTGCTCGAAAAATCAGGAATTTTTCTTTTTGGCATAAACTCGCAAATATTGTGTGTTTTGCAAATTGGCTGTGCAGATACCAGCGAAAAAACGACCCGATTCCTTGCTTTGATAGAACATAAAATGTATTGCTAATTGGCTAATAAAGTACGTTAACGCTCCTATTGCACCAAAATCAATTACCACTTACAAACGATGTTATTTCGTTTATTACCCAAAATTTAGCCAATGAAGAAAACACAATTACTCTATTATCTTCTATTCTTTTCCAGACTCTTCTGCCTGAATTTCACGTGACTCTTTCACACGTTTTCTGCATAGGGTGTACCAAAAAATAGTATACCCCTGTGCTAAAATCTGGGACACCCTATACCGAAATCTGGAATACCCTGTACTGAAATTTGGTACACAAATAATACATGATAAACAAGATAATATATAGATAATGCGAACGCGGATCCTGCTGTACAGCTACGTTGAACAAGTGACCCGATACATCATTCGTCATTAATAGTCGTCATTGTGTTGTTGGCTAAATAAATAACGTTCACGCAGCTACAGTGAATATAGCTACTTACAGAACGCAGCTATTAATAAATCTACTGATGTTACGTTTAGATTATTAACAGATGTATCGACCAGTAAAGAACTACCGCACGGTCTCGACATTTACATATCGAGACCGTTTGCTGACGCTTCAATAAACCATTGGCTTATTGGCGTCCCAACCAAAAACCAATACAAAATTTTAAAGATAATGCAAAATATTCTTGACAAGTCTTGCATTCCTGTTGTATAATAAGGATGGTGGAAGAGGGACTTTTTATAAACAAACATACGTTCGAAACGTAGCGATTTTTCAATAAATGACCGCTCTTCGGTAGAAGCTATAATACTATAATAGATTCGTCTTTACGGTTCTATAAAGAATAAATATCTATTTAGAATGTATTATAGTATTATGGCTTCGTAAAAGACTGTAGATATGTAATTTAACAGAATGTAATGGTTATTAGATTAATAATATCAAGAATTATACTTTAAGAGACATTATTCTTTTATCCATTACACTCTTGAATTAAGAGTTCACTTACTCTTTAAAGAGGACTCTAATATATATACTCTATAATTATATATAATATATATTATATATACGGAGTAAGTGTCTATTAGGGAATCGTTAAGTCTCTGGGCGCGGTGGGAGGCGTGCCGTAATCCATTTAATAAGTCATGCAAGCCATCGTTGACAAAAAGGCTTGCAAAGGAAGGTAAAGGTTATAGAGCAAAAACAATGTCAAAGACTGATTTTTAAAATCCATACTAAGCAGCTGAAAAAGGCAAAGTGGGATCTTACTCTTCCACTTCCGCTTGCCCTCAAAGAATATCCAGACCTTGTTGTTACTTTGGCGTCCAGTCAGTGCTTGCGGTTCATTGACGAGATTAATGGGCAGTTAAATATTGACGATGAGATCCATGCTGTCAAGAAAAAGATCGCTTTCACCAAGAAACGCTCAAAGTCTCCTGAGACCAAGGCGATGATGAGGAACCTGTACAGTAAACTGTATGAACTCCAATTCCAGCCAGACTATGTATGTATTGTCATGGACTCCTATTCAGACTATGACCGCGCCAATCAGGGATTTTCAATCAATGGGATCAAATTCCGAAGACTGCTTGGCACGAACGGCGGAATTAAAAATTCTACAATCGTCTATGTGAACGAGCAGATTTATCCAGAACTCAAACGCAGATTGGACAATGGTCGGGATATGTCAAAGAAGATGGTTCCTGCGAAACTTGAAGCCTATCAAGCGCTAATCTGCTCTGGGTCTACCCCATTGCCAGAACCCAAGGGTTTCATCGTTGTAGACGACTGCATCACCCACTTCAAAGACAACGTGATACTCATCAACGACTCTGCTGGCGGAGAGCCAGTCCTTACGCATGAGCAGGATTATGAGGTGGAACGCAACAACTCTGACGGATACGGCTTAATGACGCCTGAGTATTCAGCCAGAGTAAACGAATATCTGACAGGAAGTCAAGAACCAATGTCAGGGATGAACACGAGATATGCGTGGACGAAGGGGATGGTTTATACGTTCGACTTTGTAGAGTTTGCCGAACAAGTTGCAGGAACATACGAGATAGTTGACGCGTGGGGCGACAAACGGGATGTCCGTGACGCTGACGTGATTCTCACGGTTTCCATGTTGAAGCTGTGGGATTCATACCGAAGCTGGGAAGACTACTATCAGAACTGTGCAGAGAATCATTATCAGTTCTCTACGCCGAAGACTACACCCGAACAGTTGGAGAACGTGCGGAACACGAACTATCAGTTTTTGCAGAGTTATGAGTTTACAGACGATGAACTTCAAGAACTGTGCCAGCCAACGATTGACGAGATTAACGATGCACTTGGCATGGATTATCGCAAGAGCCTTGTCTTTCTTGGTGGGTATTCCATGAACGAGCAGAACATCGACAAACTCGACAGCTACATCAGGGCGCTGATGGTTGAGCCAGAACTCATACACGACAGCTTCATCAGGCGAAAGATTTATTCGATGATCCGCAAAAGGATAGAACTTGCGAAGAAGGGGTCGATTAAGGTAGACGCAAACTATGCGATGATTTCTGGGGATCCGTATGCGTTGTGTCAGAGCATGTTCGGATTAGAAATTACAGGTTTGTTAAAGGCTGGGGAACTCTATCACAAATATTGGTTGGATAAAGGTGCGGACGAGTTGGCGTGCTTTCGCGCTCCAATGACATGCCATTCCAACATTCGAAAACTTAAACTAAATAAATCAGAGGAATGTGCATATTGGTATAGATATATTAAAACAGCGATGATTCTGAACGCATGGGACACAACATGTGACGCTATGAATGGGTGTGACTTCGATGGGGACACAAGTATGGTTACGGATAATCCGATTATTCTAAACAATACTCTAAACTCGCCAACAATAATGTGCATACAGCGTAAAGCCGAAAAAATAATTCCGACAGAAGGGGATATTGTAAGTGCAAATAAACTTGCATTCAATGACGATATTGGAACTGTCACAAATCATGTAACAAGCATGTTCGAAGTACAGGCGATGTATGACAAAGATTCCGAAGAATACAAAGTGCTTGCATATCGTATTATGAGCGGTCAGCACTTTCAGCAATGCTGCATAGATCGTGCGAAGGGCATTATCTCAAAACCCATGCCTCCATACTGGTATTCAACGTCCGCAAATAGAGAAAACGAATCCAAAGAGGATCCTGAGAAACACAAACTCAATACAAACATCATAGCTGCACACAAACCGTACTTCATGACTTATGTCTATCCACATCTCCGCAAAGACTATCTCTCTTGGGAGCGAAACTGTGAACACGATGTCCGCAAAAAGTTCAACGTGGACAGCCTGAGAGATTTAGACCCTTCCGCAGACGGTGTGGGGGAGTATTTGAAATATTACGAAAAAGGTATGTGTGTCGGCATGAACCCTTGCGTCATAAACAGGATATGCTGGATTTTCGAAGACGCATTCCCTAACCGTATTGGCAACAACGTTGACGATTACGATTTCGACTACGACATATTGAAATGCCATGTCGAATATTCACGAAAGAGTTTCAACGAAGTTGCAAGAATCTATGACGCCTACAAGAGCGAACTCGAATCTTTCAGGCAGAAGATGTCTTCTTCTGGCTATGACGGTGATGACCTGAGATACACAAAGGAATTGTTCACAGAGAAGTTCAGGGGTGAGTGCAGAGCAATCTGCCCGAACGAAAAAGAACTGTGCGACATCATTCTTGACTTGTGTTATCAGGACGAGAACATGAAGCAGTTCGCATGGGATATTGTTGGCGATGCGATAGTAGATAATCTGATTGAACAGAAAGGAGTTATATCATTCCCGAAACGTGGCGGAACTGAGTTCGAATTTGGTGGGGAAACTTTTGATATGATTTCCGTAGAAGCAAACGTGGAGGGCGATGATGATTGTATTGAATGAAAAAACTTATGTAGAAGAACACTACCTGAAAAATAACGAGATGGATGAAAAGCCGTATGTCACACTGAACATGATTGCAAAGTATCTCTGTCATGTTCAGGGATACAAGCGTCAGGCAATCGAGGACTTCCTGAACGCCTACATGCGGAAGAACTATTATCTGCGATACATAGCAAGCAAGTTGCAGTGGGAAGACACGATTGAGCGGATTGCAAAAAGAGCGCCGAAACAAAAGCTGTATGAAGACGACTGCGTATGGATCACGAAGTCGGAACTCGAAACTATTCAGGGGATTGGCAACAGAGATATGGAACAGGTCATCTTCACTCTCTTGTGTCTTGCGAAACTGCGGAATCAGCGTAACGAGAAAAACAATGGCTGGGTGAACAATGATGCGAAGGAAATCTTCGAACTTGCACGAGTGAAACGGAGTGTGCCAGACAGAGACTTCATGTTACACGATTTAATGGTGCTTGGTCTATTACAATTCCCAAAGCAGACAGGTAATCTGGCTAACAGGGTAACTTTTATCGACAACGAATCAGAGAAGGTTCTTTCTATCACTGATTATAGAGAATTGGGGTATGAATACCTAAAGTATCTTGGAGAAAATTATGTCAGATGTGCGGAGTGCGGACGTTTGATAAAAGGCTCTAAAAATAACACAAGAAAATATTGCAATGACTGTATGCCACCTGTTGAGGATGGGATGAAGGTTAAATATTGTGTTGATTGTGGCGAAGAATTTCATGTGAAGATGAGGTCGAGAACTATTCGGTGTCCTGCGTGCTATGCAGAAGAAAGAAAGCGAATCAAGAGAGAAAATGATAGAAAACAATATGAGAAGAAGAAGAATAAGTCTGTAAGCTGAAATTCCGTACCTGTTGTCGGTATTCCTTATATGGTATATATAGAGATATACCGTTCTTCATTCTTATCTCTTTCTTAGTCTCTCTTCTGGCGCATTCGGTATTCGCCGTTGGTTGTATCGGGTGCGCCCTTTGTAAATTGAGCAAGCATGTCTTGCTCTTTTTTAATGCTCAAATGACAGTATGGCAGAGAGGCTTAATGCACTGGTCTTGAAAACCAGAGGGCTTAACGGCTCCGCAGGTTCAAATCCTGCTGCTGTCGCTAAATAACACAAGGTAATATTGATTAGTTTAAATTTAAAAAAGGGGGACTCATTATGGGATATACGAATAGTCCGTTAGTTGTTTACACAAAACTAAGCCCGAACCATTCGGGCAAGAGGACACACGCCATCGACCGTATCTCGCCGCACTGTGTTGTTGGTCAGTTGACCGCAGAATCACTTGGAAACGTGTTTGCAAGTTCTTCAAGAGAAGCAAGTTCAAATTACGGAATTGACAAAGATGGGCGAGTCGGCATGTATGTCGAAGAGAAGAACAGAAGTTGGTGCACAAGTTCAAATTCGAACGATCAACGTGCGGTCACGATTGAATGTGCATCAGATACAAAACATCCGTATTGGATGAATGACAAAGTATACAAAACGCTTATTGACCTGTGCACCGATATTTGTCATAGAAACGGCAAAGATAAACTGATTTGGTTTGGCGATAAGAACAAATCTTTAAACTATGAGCCTAAAAGCAACGAAATGATTATCACTGTCCACAGGTGGTTTGCAAATAAGTCGTGCGTTCCAACAAACAGTGAAGTTCTTACAAAAGAAGGTTGGGTAAGAATCGGTGATATTGAGATTGGTGATGAGATTGCTTGCGCAGACATTGATAATCTTAGAATTACTTTTGAGGAAGTTTATGACAAAGTGCCTGTTAAACAACAGGATACTTATACAAATAACGGTTTAACCGCAACAAAAGACCACAGAATGGTCTACTGTACGCACGCAAGCAACTTTTGGAGAATTGAAGATTATAAACATCTTCTTTCAAGTGGCAATCTTATTTATATTCCTCTTGCTGGCTATGCAAAAAATGACGGTTTAAATATAACCGATGACATGCTTAGATTCTATATTGCAGTTCAGGCGGATGGACACTACATGTACGAAAAACGCAAGAACGGCGAAAAGAGTTATCACGGATTAGAGTTCCATCTAAAGAAAGAACGTAAAATTGAACGTATTAAAGAAATTCTTGACTCATGTGGTTTTGATTGGGTCGAAAATAAGAAGTCTGATGGTTCAGTTAGTATTAGAATTTACAATGATTCAGACGTAAATATTGTGCGTGATATATGTGAGAAATTCTTGGAAGACAAGCACTTTACTTGGAAGTGTCTTGAATTATCCGAGCATCAAGCAAAAGTTTTCTTAGATGAAATTCTTCTTTGGGATGGATGTGTTAATGCCGACATGTATACATCCAAAGACAAAATTAATATTGATGTAGTTAGTGCTTTGGCATCTATCAATGGAGTAGGTAGTAAAGTTACGGGAAGTAACATCACATTTAGAGATGCACCGTATATGACTCTTGGGAAAGATGACACTTCTACAAAGAGAAACAGTAAACAGCATGGCACTGCAAAGACAGAAGTAACATGCGTTTCTGTAAAGACTGGCATATTCCTTATGAGACAGAATGGTAAAACATTTATTGTCGGTAACTGTCCGGGCGACTGGCTCTATGCTCGTCTTGGAGATGTTGCAAAGAAAGTAACCGAGAATCTTTCTAAATATTCAAACAATGATACTAATGGAGTCACGTCTGATTTCACTCCCACCGCAAAAGACACGTCAGATGTAAAGGTGAGTCCAATTCAAAACGATGCCTTTATTTGGCAATTCTTCAAGGCAAAAGGATTTAACAATTATGCCATTGCAGGTCTTATGGGAAACCTGAAAGCTGAAAGCAATCTCCGCCCTGACAATCTTCAAAACTCTTTCGAGGGCAGACTTGGTTCTGACGCAGAGTATGTCAAGAAGGTTGACAATGGCACGTACTCGAAGAGTAAGTTTGCCAACGACCATGCAGGTTTCGGACTTGCACAGTGGACTTGGCATACTCGCAAAGAGGCATTGTACGACTATGCTAAGAAGAAAGGCACTTCTATCGCAGACCTGAACATGCAGCTTGAATATCTTTGGGTTGAACTTCAACGATATACAAAAACAATGAACGTTCTCAGAAACGCGAAGAGCGTATATGAGGCATCAACAATTGTGCTGACAGATTTCGAGAAACCTGCTAACCAAGGCAACTCCGTAAGGAATCAGCGTGCAAAGTTCGGCAACGAATTCTATAACAAGTTCGCGAACCAAGGTGTTGTGGTTGGAGATATTCCGACAATGAAACCAATTAAGCTGTACAGGGTTCAGTGTGGCGCATTCGGTGTTAAAGCCAATGCAGATAAACTTGCAAACAGGCTCAAAAAGGCTGGTTTCGATGTCAGTGTCAAACAGATTGACACGCTGTATAAAGTAGCCATTTATGATGTTGCATCAAAAAAAGAGGCTGACGCTCTTGCAAGCAAAATCGTCAGAAGCAAAATCAGCAAGGCTACAGTCTTGGAGGATGATTAATGGCTAACATGGTTATATATAGAGTCCAAGTTGGTGCATATCTCCTGAAAGTTAATGCGGACAGAACACTTAAAAAGTTAAAACAAAAGGGTTTCAATCCAATAATCGTCAAATCTGGAAAACTTTATAAGGTTCAGGTTGGCGCTTATGCGAAGATTGAGAATGCACATAATATACAGAAGAAGCTGAAAAACTTCGGCTTCAAATCTATCATCGTTGAATATCTTGTGAAGCAGGAAGATAAACCGAAGGTTCCTGAAAAGCAAGAGTCAACTGATAAACAAGAACATCCGAGGATCCGAATTTGGGGAATATGGTTTACAGAAACCTGCGAATCAAAATACGGGGACGCGACAGCCATCATCCAATACGATAAGGATGACAATATAGAGCATGTCATTCTTATAGACACGGGCATGAACGGATGTGACACCATTAAGAAATTGAAAAAGGCTGGCGTAACAAGGATTGACGCGGTTGTAATCTCCCACGCTCATGGGGATCATTACGGATTTCTTACTTCCGTCTTCGACAACTTTGAGGTTGATGCATTGTACCTTCCTGACTGTACCGAACTTGACAAACATCAGAAGTCATACGGCAACTCAATCAGGAATCAGGAGAAGAAAGCAAAGAAGCGTGGAATTAAATGCGCTTATCTTAAAAAAGGTAGCGCGTTTGAGATCGGCATGATTAAGTGCGATTGTATCTGGCAAGCACCTGCAAACAAACTGTCGGAGCATGATAACCACCATTTCGTCAACAACCAGTCAATCGTTCTCGTTTTTACGCTTGACGGAATTTGGAAATATCATTCGGCAGGTGATTTACAAAACGAGGCGAACAATCTTTTGTGTAAAGAGATTGCAAATCTTGAAGCGGATGTGTTTAAAGTGCAATGGCATGGGGATGCCAATGCTTGTAATAATACTCTCTGTAAAGCTATCAAACCGAAAATAGCATTTTGGAATTATCACCATAAAGAGCGTTCTGGGCGAGGCACGACTCGCAAACGTCTTGAATCTGTTGGCGCTATCGTGGCACGCAATTATGAGAACGGTGATATTTACATAGATTGTATTGGCAACACTATGACTCTCTCCTCATCGAAGAAGAATATTAGTGCGACCTTTAAGAAGTAATAAGTTTCACAATGGTCGGAACGGAGACCCAAAACCCGTTTCCATGAGTCGGCGGACTATAACCGCACGCTAAGAAAAGGGGTTTTGAAATGAGTGAAATATTATACAAAGTTCAGGTATGTTCCTATGCGAACATTGCCAATGCAAATAGACAATTAAAGAAAGTAAAGAGTGCTGGATTTAATGGAGTTATAGTCCCATTCGGCATTCTGTACAGAGTTCAATGCGGTGCTTTCCGAGATGAAAATAATGCAAAGAAGACTCTTGCAATGGTAAGAAAAATCTTTCCTGCTGCGACAATCATCGCGGAAAAGATCGAGACTCAAACTTCTGGCTACAAAGTCATGCTTACCACAAAAGCTATTGAGAATGATGCAAGGTCTAACAAGATATTAGTCATCGAGCCAGAAGATTATACCTTAGAAGAAATTAAAAAGCTAAAGAAACACGGAGCCATGCTGTTGGGTTATATCTCAGTTGGCTCCGTTTCTGATGAACGTCCATATTACAGCGCATTAAAACCATTCCGTCTAAGCAGATTAGAAGATTGGCATCACGAATGGTATCTCGATTTAAGAGAGGAAAAGGCAAGAAAGTGGTGTGTCAGTAGAGCGAAAGAAATCAAAGCGATGGGCTTTGACGGGTGGTGGTGTGATAATCTGGACGTTTACGAATACCATAAGAGTTCTGAAATGTACAACGCCATTACAAGCACTTTGAAGTCAATTAAGGCGCTTGGCGGATTCGTCATGATTAATGGTGGTTCAGAGTACATTTCAAAACTTATGGATTCGGATAAGGATCATAAATCAATTTCGTTTATAGACGGTGTTACCCAAGAAGAAGTCATCAGCTTAATCAAGGACTATGACGGCAAAGGCAAGTTTGGGAAACAGACTGCCGAGATGAATGAATGGTATGAATCATACATGAAGAGATTGCTGAGACATGGAATCAAAACATTTCTCTTGGAATACACAACGGATGTGTCCGTAAAGAAAAAGATTATTGATTTTTGTACGAAGAATAACATGACGGGTTATTACATCTCAGGCGATGTAGACCTTTAAGGGGATGAGATGTTAGATAAGAGTTTAAGCAGAAATTCTGGGGAAAACGAAGAACAATATCTGTGGCGTCTTGGACAGGCTAAAGATTCTGGTCTGATTGACCTTGACTGGAAAGAGATTGCAGACATAATGAACCGCGAATTCAGGGAAGACGAATCTGAATATCGTAGTGAGTCTGCATATAGAAAAGTATACCAGTGTGCGGTCAAACTTTTTAATGCCGGCGTGTTTAATAAATATACGTCCGAAGATGAACGCATCAAAGAATTATTAGAAGCCAAGCACGCCTTACAGATGGAAAAGCAGAAAGTTTCAGATGAGCGGACGGAGTTAAACCGTGCGCTTCGTGAACAGGCGAGGAAAGAATCATATATCGGCATGGTTGCAAAACAACTCCAAAATGTCGAACCTCTGAAATTTGAATATAAAGAAAAAAAATATCGGTCAACCGATAATGACCTTTTGTGCCATATTACAGATTTGCACGCAGGAATTGAGATAGACCACTGGTATAACAAGTTTGATATGTCTATTCTTCGTGACAGGCTTTGGAATTATTTAGACCAATTGTTTGAAATTCAGAAGAGACATAACTCGCAGAACTGTTACGTTGTGATTGGCGAGATTCTGTCGGGGCTTATACATCATGAACTCAGGATAGAAAACAATGAGAATGTTGTAGAGCAATTTATCTATGCGTCTTCCATGCTGTCCGAGTTCTTAGCAGAAGTTTCAAAAAAGTTTGACAATGTATTTGTTTATACAACACCCGGCAATCATTCAAGAGTAGTTGCCAACAAGGAACACTCTTTGCGCGGTGAAAACTTTGATATTCTTCTTCCGCATTATCTCAAAGCAAGTCTGCAAAACTATCAGAATATTTCTATCGAGGATAACAAGAAAGATTGTGACGTTGCGATTTTTGATGTACGTGGCAATCATGTTTTCGGCGTTCACGGGGACAAGGATGAGCCAAGCAATGTCGTGCAAAGATTTACGATGATTTTTGGAATTAAGCCAGATATTGTCCTGATGGGACATAGACATACAAATGCGCTTACAACTGTATATGATGCAAAGGTCATACAATCAGGGTGCGTTTCAGGTTCAGACAATTATTGTATCGACCGCAGACTAAAGAACCGCCCAGAACAAACGGTTACGGTTGTTGGCGATAAAGGGCTTATTTGTATATATGATGTAAAAGTAGATTAAAAGAGAGAGTGATTTTGAAATGAGACAATCAGGATTGATAAAGGAGATTTCACACAGGCTTAATCTCCCTGAGTATCATTGCCGAAGAGTTATTGAAACAATGGAAGATGTCGTCACAGAATGCCTTGCAAACGGCGAAGATGTGATGCTTAGAGGATTTTGCACTTTTGAAGTCACAGAAAGAAAACAGAGAAATGGATACAATCCCATTGCTGGGAAGTTTGAAGATTATGAAGCCGTAAAGTCGGCAAGATGCAGGCTTGGTATTCCTGTAAAAAAGGCTGCCAAGACTGGCATTTATGAGGGACGTGAAAGTTATGATGAATGATATGCAACTTAGTTTTGAAACATATGCAGACATTGCGGAATGCATGTTTGAATTAGCAGAGGAAACCAAGGATATAGTCTGTGCAGTAGTTTTCTACGATGATGCAAAACAGCTTATCAAGGAACTTGGATATATTGAAGAGACAGTTTTTGCAAATATTAATCTTGAAGATCCTGAGTGGAATGGATACAACAAAGAATACTACGTCACAATAGATAAGGATTATGAAATCAGTGTTGAACCTGCATGGCACGAAAAGAGCGAATGGCGTGACGCTTGCTATTTTAAGATGTGCGATGGCATAGTGTTAGTTCATTCTGACGCCAATAGCAAAATTCTCGAAGCAATAAAGAATTGTGAATGTTATGAGTTTAGCATTGATGACAATCTTGAATGCGATGGACGCTGTGAAGAGTGTGTGATATTCGATGACGATGACGATGATCCAGAGAATGACTATGAAGATATTATCGAGAATATCAAAGACAATCTTGCGGAATTTATCGCAGATGCTATTTTCCTTGGTGGACTTGTAGACTAAACAAAAAAGTGAAGGGTGTGTTACTCTTCCATTCGCCCTGATAGTCCAACGGTAGAACAAACGGCTGTTAACCGTTATATGGGGGTTCGATTCCCTCTCAGGGCGCACGTTGGATTGTAATTGAGACTTTAAACAATAGTTGTTAAAAAGAGGTAGCGTATTGGCTAAAAAAATGATGCCAGTGCAAGGACTAACATATTCTTGCCATAAATGCGGAATTGTTACCGAAGATCCGAAAGGGTTTTATAAAAGCAATAGTCTGGTTTATGGCATAAATGGTTATATGCCAATATGCAAAGATTGTCTTGCACTGTTATACGATAGATATTTGCGAATGTACGAAAGTATATATCTGGCAATTAAACGTATATGCATGATTTATGATATGTACTATTCGGACAAAATTGTGGACGCATGTTATAAAAATAACGCAAGCCCTTCAATCGGTAATTATATGCAGAAGTTGAACACAATGGCGCAATATAAGAACAAGACGTTTGAAGACACTTTGCGTGAAGGGTTCTTTTTCGATATGAAAGAACCATCCACGATGCAGTCCAACAAAGAGGTTGAACCCGTTTCGACTATTCCTGAAAGTGTTAAGGCGAGATGGGGGGCAGGATTCTCTGATGAAGATTACAAGGCTCTGGAAGAACATTATCGTTATCTGAAAAAGTCAAATCCAGATTGCGACAGCAATCAGGAAATATTCATCATGGATCTTTGCCAGACGAAAATGCAACAGGTTGCTGCAATGAAAAACGGCAGAACTGATGACTATATCAAACTAACAGAGTCATACAGAAAAACATTTGTACAGGCGGGACTAAAAACAACGACCGAGACCATTGACGGTAGTGACGACAGATGGGGAGACTTCTCTCGAATGGTCAGTCAGTATACGCCAGAAGAATATTATAAAGACAAGAAACTTTACAAAGACTTCGATGGGCTTGGCGATTATTTTAAAAGAATGTTACTTCGCCCGTTGAAGAATTTGAAATTTGGCACAACGGATCGTGACGAAGAATATTTTGTGGATGACGAATGAGTAGTTATTCAGCAAGAAAATTGAAGATTGCCATCAACGAATATGCTGATGACAAACAAAAAGACCTGTACAAAAAAATGCCAAAAGGTCACTTCCTGAATAATGAATCTAACATGCATCACTTCTTTCTGTGGAATACATTCTTCCGCAGAAACTTGCATAGATTCGCAATGGATTATTTAGGAATACGACTACACTTATACCAAGCGATAATACTTTACATGATGGGAATTTGCCAGTTGTGCGTCATAGTTGCATGTCGCGCAGCTGCAAAGTCATTCATCATTTCTATATACGCATGTTGCATATGTATTATAAAGCCATACTCAAAAGTTGTCATAAGTTCGGCAACTAAAGGACAATCGAAGCTGATTATCTCAGACAAAATTTCAAAAGAACTACGGGACAAATATCCTATGTTGGCAAAAGAGATTGTCAGTATTAAAACTGGACAGGATGAAGCGGTTGTAAAATTTAGAAGCGGTAGTGAAATTAAAGTTGTTACTGCCAGCGATAACGGCAGAGGAAATCGCTCAAACATTCTTGTCAGGGAGGAGTTCCGGCAAATGAATAAGCAAATCGATGATTCCGTACTTTCTCCTTTCCAGATTATCAGACAAGCACCATATGTCGCTGAATACGCAGATGTTAAAGGCGCTGTCGATGAAGCTGTCGATATTTATATATCTTCGAGTTGGCTTGATAACGGTCACTGGATGTGGAATTTAGTTGACCAAGCATATGACGACATGTTGGGTGGCGGTACTTCTGTACTGCTTGCATTTGACGAAGCCGTAGTTTTGAAACACGGCATAAAGAGTCTTACGCAACTACGGAAAGAAAAGAAGAAACAAGACGATCTTACTTGGCGCATAGAGTTCTTGAATGAGCGAGTAAAGGAAAATGTTTCTGCTTACTTTACATATTTAATGTTACAACAAAATCAGGTATTAAAGAAACCGTTCTACCCAAGGAATAATATAGATGTTCGACTTGGCAAGAAAAATAAGTTTGATATTCCAAAACAAAAAGGCGAGATACGAGTTGTTTCATGTGATATGGCGTTTATTGAAAATAAGAAAAACGATAACTCTATTTTCACATGTGCCAGATTGATACCTGAATATACGAGATATACAAGAGGATCCGATGACACAGATGTCGAAATCAGTAATGGATATAGAGTGAAATGCCACTTTATGCAATCTGTGCAAGGCGGAAATACATTAAAGCAAGCATTAAGAATTAGGCAGTTGTTTGAAGATTTTCAAAGCGACTACATAGTTCTTGATATGAGAAACGCAGGTAGAAATGCCGCTTAATATGGAAACATATTATGTTATCAGTGCGGAAGAAAACTGGAAAGCTGAAATGCTAATCAGAGTGGAAGGCTACGGTTAAAAGTGTAGTCACACGCAACGCATAGTTGGTGATACTGTAATGTTTATTATTATTAACATACTCACATGTTTTGTATATATTAATTAACATTACAGAATATAATCCAACCAAGAGTCCGCACCGCCTAAAAGAGAAATCTCACGGCGAAAAGATATGCTGAACTAACAGGAATAGTAACTGTTAGAACTATCGGATAAAAAGCTGATAGGTTAACAAATTGATTGCGATTTACGACATGCTTGCAAACATCATGTATGACGAAGAGAGGGACATTGAATATGCTCCACTTACTTGCATGAACGATGATAGTGTTTCCAACAGAATGAAATTTGAGGGTGCAGAGCCAAGGATTTACGTAGTCAATGCATCTCAAAAACTTAATAGTGATATTGCCATAAACTTTAGACAATATCTTACTGACAAGAAAATTGATCTTCTTGTTCCATTCCAAGAAGCGCAGGAAACAATTCTGCCAAACATCAATGAATATATTAACTCTCCGTCTGCCGATGAACAATTCTTATTTGAATCTCCGTTCCTTGAAACTCAGGCTCTTATATCTGAGGCAACAGAACTTACATACGAGAAGAAGGAGCAGACGGGGGCTATAGTGCTTAGAGAATCATCTTCGAATAGGAAAGACAGATATACATCTGTAAGCTATCTCTGCTGGTTTGCGTCAGAGTTGGCGAAGGATTTGATAAATACAAACGAAGAGTATGAATATAATGTTTTTGTGAACTAATATGAATAAGAATGACATAAAGAAGTGTTTTGATATTGAGTATCAGACACAATGGAGAGATGAGGTTGATTTTCTAAAATCCGTTGGGATAAGGTACACTTTCGCTAAAAGAAGCAAAGAAGGAATTTCAACATACAAATACAAAAAGAGTAGTGAGTTGTTTAGGCAACTCGCTATTTTTTATGCCAATAAATAATACAAATATTTATAAGTTATTAACTGCTTAACTATATGGGAGGTAGTTAAATGGGAAATAAGAACAGCACTACTTCCTCTAAATATAGACGAAGTTACAAAAAACAACCAAATAAGTACGAAAATAATTCGGCAAAACCACAGAACGCCACAGCCGATAATTCCTACGAGAACAACGCATATCGTTCATATAGGATAACTTCGCCAAATGATGCGTTCTACTTTAGCCTGTCGAATATTTTCGATTACTATACACCTGAACAGTTGCGCGGAATAGTTCGTGATCCAATGAACAACAACGAGATACTTAGAAACATCTCTCGCATGTTATACGGATGCAACGGCATTCTCTCAAACACGATTGACTACATCTGCGCACTCCCCACGTTGGACAAGATAATCGTCCCGTGGGGCAACAGCGTTCAGAAGAAAAAGAGAAATGTGGCTCTGATGGAATCAACGCTGAATACAATCAAACACAAAGAGTTTGTGCGTGATGCGCTTCTTAATGGAATGATTGACGGTGTTGCATTCTACTATTTCGAAACGACTGAAAGACCGTATTCAAGAAAGAAAATCATGTCAGATTATGATGTTGAAAGGATTTCTGAAATTAATGAATACGGAATGAATGCAAGTATCATTTCTCTGCCCGTGGACTATACGAGGATTGTAGGTATCAGGAATTCGTCTTATGTATTGGCATTCAATCTCGACTACTTTGATAACGGCGAGGGTGAAGCCAGTACAGAAAAACTTCGGAAATATCCCAAAGAAATCCGCGATGCTTACAATTCAAAGAAAGCATATGTTCATAAAGGATGGGTTGTCCTTGATAACACAAAGACTATCGTTCACAAAATCAAGAGCAGTAAAGACGAACAATGGGGTAGACCCCTTGTCATCACTGCTATAAACGACATTCTTTATAATGATGACTTCATCGATACAAAGAGAAACGTCCTTGATGAAATCAACAACAGGATAATCTATCAGACTTTCCCAGAAGGGAAGGAAAAGGGTGTTTCGGCTTTAACAAAAGAGCAACAGAGAAATCAGCATGAAGCTGTTAAAGGTGCTGTTCTTAAAAAGAACAACCGTGGCGGAATCTCATTCTTCTCTGTCGCAGCCGGAACAAAAATCAACTCTATCGAAGCAAGCAACACAGACATCTTTGATACGAAGTACGAGTCAAACCTTGGAGAAAAGATTGCGGAAGATTTAGGTATCGCGTCTTCTCTTCTGAACGGTTCTGGCAGTGGCAACTACTCTTCTCAGGAAAACAATCTGCAACTGGTAAGTGCACAGACATTCCAGTGGATTGACCAGATTGAAGCAGAGTTGAACAAGTGCATCAACATGAACGTTATCAAAGACAAAAAGAACCGTGTTGAGTGCAGATATTTCAAAACCACATATGTCAATCAGAAATCAATGATCCAGAATACGAAAGACCTTTATCTTCAAGGTAAGGGTTCTCTTGCTCTTTGGGCGAGTGCGGTCGGCATTGCGCCAGAGGTTTACTTCGCGTTGCTTGACAGAGAACTCGAAGATGACATCGAGAATAAGTATCCTGTCCACAAGACAAGCTACACGTATACAGGAGATGATAGTTCTGATAATAAAGGCGGTCGCCCTGTCGCAGAGGATAGCAATAATCCAAGCACATTACAGACACGGGCGAATGGGACGAACAACGTCCCGTCACCAAGCAGAAATGATACATAATGGTAATTAAGGAGATGGCGAAAGCTGTCTCCTTTTTACATATATAAATGTTCGCAGGAGGAAAAACTTGAAATGAAAACTTTTGAAATTTCAAAAAAGATTTCAAAGAATGGTCGCAGACATTTCAAGGTTATTCTGCATGAAATCTATCCCGACTCATGCGTGGATGAGGTAAACGAGGTAGGCACGCAGTATAACGAAAACGGTATCTCTTGGATTCGGGAATATTGCGAACGTGCACTTCCTTCCATTGAAGGAATGAGCCTTAGATGCGAATTCCTTGATGAAGAAAGAACGTTCCTGAATGGACATGGAGAAACAGACATTAAAGATGGATTGCCAGTCTTTGAGGATGCCGTAATGGTCGGCACTTTTGAAAAGGGATACATAGAGGAAATCGAGACCGATGACGGTGAAAAGAAAACTGTATGTATCGGTGAAGGTACGATAGACGGATTGTGCTATCACAACTTCACGGAAAAACTTGAAGAAGATATTGAAGATGGCAATGCGCCGTTCGGCAGTGTTGAGATTCTGAAAACAGAAACTAACGATGGCATCGTTTATAAGTATGGCTACAAGGATATTGGTCGTATTCCTATGGAGTTTGTTTATAGCGGATATGCCTTGTTAGGGGTGAGACCTGCCGACCCAACAGCAAAAATATTAGAACTCAACGATTCCCATAAGGAGGAACAAACGATGAGCGAGAATGAAATCAAAGCTATCGTTTCTCAGGTCATCGCTGAGATGAATTCTCACGCAGATGAAATCGGCAAGATTAAGGCTGATTATGAGGAACAGATTGCTGGTTATGTAAATATGAAAGCCGAGACTGACAGGTTTACTTCTGAACTGAATGAGCAGATTGCAGACCTGAAAGATAAGGTTGAGGCTCTTGAGGCTGCTAATCAGGCTCTTACGGCTGAGAAGGAAACTATGACAAGCGAAATGAACGCTCTGAAAAGTGACCTTGAAACCGCTCAGAAGAATGAGAAGATTGGCGAACTCAATAAGGCTATCGAAGGTTTCAGTGATGAGCAAAAGGCTTATGCAAAAGCTGAGATTGATGCTTTTAACGAGAGTCCGCTGACAAGCGAGATTAACTCCGTTGTTGAGAGAATCTACGCTGGAATCGGCAGAAAGAGTCAGGAAGAAGAGGCAAAGATGGCTTCTGAAATCCGTGAAGACGAAGGTGTTGAAGACATTTTCTCTGAGGTCTGTTCTAAGGCTGATGCAGAGGAAGATGTAGACATTTTCTGATTATCCAATTAGGAGGAAAACAAAATGATTAGAAGCATGGCTTTGCCATGTGATTAGTCCGTTATATTTCGAAAGAATATAATGTATTCCCTTGAACTGCTGGAAAACCCTTAGAGTCGTTTTGCCACAACGTAATGATGAAATAAGCATAAGCGTGACGGATCAAAAAGTAAACGAATTGGGCAATCAGCAACTAAGTCCCGAATAGGGAAAAGCCCAACGACTATCGGCTGAAATGCTGTTAGGGTGCAAGCGCATCCGAAGTGGGGGACATCTAAACCAGAAATGGCATGATGAATGATATAGTCTGGACTCGCATGAAAGTGTGAGAAGCCGTATGGCTTACACGGTGTAGCGAACCGAATTGCTAATTCGAATAATTTACAGGTTGGTGATTTAGATTGCGAAGAAAAACACATGAGCAATTTCTTCGTGAGATGGAAGAAAAACTGCCAACTTTGACGGTTTTAGGCGAGTATAAAAATAATAGAACACGAGTCGATGTAATGTGTAATGTTTGTGGTAAAACATTCAGCCCGAAGGCTTCAAGTCTATATATGGGGCATGGATGTCCATACTGTGCAGGAACATATGGTAAAACAACGGAGCAATTTATAGATGAGATGTCTGTAAAAAATCCTAATGTTAAGATACTTGGGAAATACAGAAACAGCAAATCAAAAATTGAAACACTATGCCTTAAATGTGATTATACATGGACGCCGACACCAAACACATTATTGAAAGGTGAAGGTTGCCCGAAGTGTAGTGGTTTAATGCGCAAGACGCAGGAAGAGTTCGTTCAAGAAATGGCAGAAAAACATCCAACAATAACTGTCATTGGCGAATATGTAAATAATAGAGTAAAAGTTAAATGCTTCTGTAACAATTGCAATACTTATTTCTATAATTCACCACATACAATGCTTTCTAATGAAAATGGTTGTTCTAATTGTGCTACTACATCTCGTGGAGAAAATAGAATTAAAGAATGGCTTAATGACAAAGGGGTTGAATATAAATTTCAACACGTTTTTAAAGAATGCAAAGATATACGTGTATTGCCTTTTGACTTTTATATCCCGTCACTTAATACAGCAATCGAATATGACGGCATACAACACTTTGAGCCAAAAGACTTCTTCGGCGGAGAAGAAAGTTTTAACAAACTGAAAAAACACGATTCTATTAAAAGTAATTACTGTATGGAAAACAATATACGTTTATTAAGAATTCCATACTTTCAATATGAGGAAATAGAAAACATCTTAGAAAACGAATTAGCAAGTTGATAAACAAATCGTAAATGTGAAGTGATCGGAATGCTGGATATTGCAAAGATTAATCCCGTTCTTACATCCGATAGTGATGTCGCAAACTACAGCTTTATCGAAGACGATGGCGTGACCTATCTGGTCTGCAACACCATCGTTGGTGATGACGCTTACAAAGATGATGTTGTTATTCCTGCTGGCGAGTACCTGAATGGCTACGACCTCAGTGCATGGGTTAACAAGAAACTTGTCATTGATGGCAAGCACATTACTGGCGGTGTTGCTGGTCTTACCGCTGGTACTTCCACTCTGGTAGTTGGCAACGATGGCAAACTTGCAACTGGCACACCCGATAAGGGTGAAATCGGCTTTAAGGTGACTGACAAGGTTACACTTACCGAGGCTGCTGTCAAGGCAATGATTATCGTTGGCGCTGGTGCGTGATAACTTGAATTAATGGAGGTATATCCGAATGAATACTACATACGAACTGAATAACCTTCGTAAAGACTCTGATTACCTGAACAGAGAGATGCGTGCTGCTTCCGTAGTCGCGGAGGTTTTCTCTGCAATGGTTAAGGGTAACGAGGTCGGTGCTATTAAGGGCGCTGACAAGGCTGTTAAGTATATCAAGGAACTTGGTTCTCGCGCAGAGAACGGTGACTTCGGCGCTGTTGCAGAACTGAATACTCTCAGACGTTTCGTCATCGAGACTCCTCTCCTTCAAGAGATTAGACTGCTTGGCATCTTCGGCTCTTATCAGGCAGTTGGTTATGATGAGACCATCGAGCGCGAGATTTACAAGCATGTTGGCGAGAAGTCTCGTGAACAGGCTGCAAGTGGTGACGTTGTATTCCCTGCAATCGTCAAAGAGACTTACCCTGTTCCGACATTCACTGTTTCAGGTGGATATGCGGTTGACTATCGTAGGGTTGCTCTTGGCGATATGTCTAAGGAGAACGAGGGTATGGAGCAGGTTCGCATCGACATCCGTAACAAGGCGATGCGTGCGATCATCCAGAAAGTCTATGAAGCAATCCACAACGCTACTGGCGTCAAATACGCATTTGAGAACGCTGGTCTGACCAAGGCTGGCGTTGACGGCGTGCTGACCAAGATCCGCAGATTTGGTCGTCCTACCATTATCGGTGACTACGCTATTCTGTCTCAGTTCACTCCTTGGGCTGGCTATGTTGGTTCTATCAACAACAATACTATTACTGGTATCTCCGAGGCTCAGATGAACGAGATTGCACAGAATGGTCTGCTCGGCATGTACAACGGCGCTGTTCTGGCGGAGATTGAGAACCCTTATGACGAGACCAATATTGTTACTAAGGGGACTTCTCCCAATACATATTTAGACTTTGAAACCATGCTTCCTGCTGGTCTTGGCTTCATCGTTCCTACTGGCACTAAGTCTCCTATCGCTACTTATACAAGGGGCGGTCTGACTTCCTTCACTGGCAACAATGTCAAGAATGGAAAGATCGAGACAAGATTTGACATAGAAGTTGGAATGGACGTAGCCAAAGGTCAGGAGTACAAAATCGGCATGTTCCTTGATAGCAATATCTCTTCTCTGTGATTTAACAACTGATTAGTTCCTTTTCATAGTTTAATTTGCAAAAAGGGGAGTCGCTTGCGACTCTCCTTTTTGTATTGGGGAAAATATGTCAAAGATAATAACTCATGAGCAATACGTTGCTGATGTAAAAGCGAAACATCCTCATATAGAAGTCAGAAGCAAATATAATGGGATGCGAAAGCCAATCTCTCTACATTGCAATATTCATAATTATGATTTTGAGATAGGCGCAGATTCGGCTCTTCGTTCAGTACATGGGTGTAAACTCTGTGGAATTGATTATGTCGCAAGTTGCAAAAGAAAATCTCAAGAAGAATTTTTAGAAGAAGTCAAAGATGTTTTGAATCCCAATGTGATTATTATTGGCGAGTATGTAAATACGTCAACCAAAATCAAATGCCAATGCAAAGACTGTGGCAACATATGGGATGTTGTGCCGTATTCGCTTTTAAAAGGTTATGGTTGTAAAAAATGCGCAATGAGATACGTTCAAAATTATAGAATTAAATCACATGAACAATTCTTGCAAGAGTTTAATGAACGTAATCCGCAACACAAGACAATAGAGATACTTAGCGAGTATATAAAAGATGACGAACCTGTTTTGTGTAAATGCAAAATATGCAATCATACTTGGTCTGCGAAAGCGCACAGTCTTATAGGCAAGAGAGATGCCACAGGATGCCCCGTTTGTAACACATCAAAAGGCGAACTCAAAATAATGTCATATCTCGAAGAGAACAACATCCCTTTTGAGTGGCAGAAATCTTATGATGACTTGATTGGCACTGGCGGTGGTTCTCTTTCATACGACTTCTATATTCCAACCAATAATACTTTAATCGAATATCAAGGCGAGTTCCATGACGGCACTGCTCCGTATCAGACAAAGGCTCAACTTGAATATCAAAAGGAACACGACAGGCGAAAACGAGAATACGCCAAAAATAACAACATTACATTACTCGAAATTTGGTATAAGGACTTCGACAATATAGAACAAATCCTTAAAGAAAATTTTGTAGCTTAAAATAAATGAGGGACAAATATGGAACGAAACGACAATTTCTATTGTTATAGTTTAAGACTCTTCCATTATTTGTGTGCTTTTAACGAAAAATGCTATGCTTCAAAAATCAACAAGGTCAGCGGAAACCGATATTGGGTATTCCACAAATCTGACAGGCTTGACAAAATCATAAACTCATACAATGAGATGAAACATAGTTTTTAGTCGATACCATGAAAAATAATTGAAACGAGGTATTAAGAAATGGCAAGAACCACAAATAAAAAGGCAGAAATGCCAGAAGAAATCATTGTTGATAACATCACTGCGACACCCGAAGAGGAACCGCAGCTGAATTTGGAACAGCAGATAACCGTGACAAACATCGCAGGTTGGATCGTAGGTTTTGCAAGACTTATGGGAATCGGTGATGTTAACATTCCGCCAAGAGGAAGTGTCAGACTTTCTATTAACGAAGTAATCAGCCAAGTACAGAACGGCAATAAGCTGTTTGCAGGCGTTGATGGTTTTGGCAATCATGCGACTATTATCATCGAGGACAGGCGAGTTCTCAGAGAACTTGGTTTTGAGAACGCTGATATATTCAGTGATGAAGTCACAAAGAAACTTTTTGGCATTACTAATCAGGGTGCATTTGAATCCGCTGTTGAAGACAAGATTCGCACTCGCGCCGAGAAGTACGCTTTCATGGCGTCAGTCGCCAAACTTGGTCTGAACGATTACAGTAAGATTCGTTTTGCGGAAGAATACACAGGTTATAAATTAGATAGGGTTAGGCAGGACGAGGATCCGCGCCACCATTAAAGGAGTAGTTCATGGAATACACTACTGTACAGGATGTTTTCGATAGCTTTGAAAGTTCCTTTCGAGATAAAGAAGTGATTCCAGATGGGCTTAAACTTGTCTGGCTGAAAAAGGCTGTTGCAAGGTATTCCATTGAATTAGACCCAATCGAGTTCAATGAAGATGATATGATTTTTGAACCTGCAATAGACCAATATGTTGTTGACACTCTTGCTGCGTTCATGAAACAGATGTATCAGGAAAGAGAAACGTCAAAGGTAAACAAGCGAGTTTCTATCGTATCGAAGGATATTTCGGTCGATGGGAGCGGTCACTCGAAGACTGCTGCAAGAAACGAACTGATGTATGACGAAGCGAAATCTGGATTCATGGTTCAGAATCAAAAACCTACGGCTTATGTTTAAAAAAGGGGGTGTGTCTTAAATGGCAGAAGAATGGTATTTACTCAAACCCCCATATTCACAAACAAGCGGTTTTGAAAATGACGCACTTGATTTCTCGAAAGACGCTTTCTTGGAAACATTGGATACCGAAATTGCGGTTGACATAGAATATTGTAGTCCAGACTTGTCTGAATGTACGCCAATGCGTGCAGTTGTCATGAATAGGACACAAGATACGAAACTGAACGCTTTTAAGAGACATCTGTATCTTCCTATTGGAACTTGCAAAGCTGGCTATTTAGTAAAGTATAAGAATAGATATTGGCTCATAGAAGGTCTCGTTGACGATAACGGGATGTATGAAAAAGCTGTCTTGGTTCTCTGCAACTGGCTCATGACATGGTTGAACGATAAAGGCGAAGTAGTCCAGAGATGGTCGAATATACAATCCGCTTCGCAGTACAACAACGGTCAAAGAGAGAACAGATATTATACGCTTAGAACAGACCAATTACTGGTATGTCTGCCATACGACAAAGAGTGCATCATGCTTGACGAAAGCGTCAGATTTATCATTGATAAGCGTATTGAATACTATGAGCAGGAAATCCCCGAAGGAACAGAAGTAGATACTTCTTTCTCACTTATCACATACGAATGCACTCGAAATGACAGCGTGCTTTACAACTATATAGACAGCGGACATTATGAGATGCTTGTTACGCAGAGCGAACAGCATAACGGGGATGGGTACTATAAGATAGGCGACAATGGATATTGGCTGTGTTCGCATGAAATCGCGGATACGGATACCGAGCAGGATGACGAACAAGATACGCCTACAGGTGTAGTCACTGCCAAAATCATCACCGATTCAGACAAGCTGTATATTGGACTTGGCGCAACCGAGTTTACCGCTGTGTTTACACAAGACGGACAAGTTATAGACATTGAACCCGAATGGATAATTGACTGCGACTTCGTAGATAAACTGCAAGTCGATAACATAAATAACACTATCTGTATATCTGTCGATAATTATGACTTACTTAATAAATCGTTTGAGTTATTTTTACGCGGTTACGAAGATAACAAGGTAAAAGTAACCATTATCGGCTTAGTTTGATACTGACGCTATGAGAGGTATTGATAATGGGCAGAAAGAAAACAGTCATAGAATTGGGAAAATTCAAAACCCGTATCAATAACGCCCTGTTAAAAGATGAGAATATACAGGAAATCCTCACAGGCACTACGGGTCAAACGAGAGAACAGTTTGAAAAAACAAAGAAGCAGATTCATTCACATCTATTTATAGATGATACGATAAAGGATACGAGTACATACATTTTCTACGATGTCACTATGCCTGACTTGCGATCTCAGATAAAGGACATCAAGGTATATATGTATGCGATTTGCCACCGTGATATTTTAGAGAACTACAGTAAGAAGGATTATTGGGGAAACCGAACCGATATTCTTGCCGAGATGATTGAAGACGCAATACTCAATCCAACGGTTCTCAGAGAATTTGGAATAGGCGAGTTGGTGTTGGACAACATAGATATTTATAACTCGACCGAGTTCTACGGGCGCATTCTCGTATTCACTGTTCCTAATTTCAGATGAGATTAGAATACTATACACTACTGTGTCCGACACCGATTAAGCTGTCGATTGGCAGCGTAAAGAAACACACTCTGCGTGAGATTGGTGAATTCTCATTCCCACGGTTCAGGGTGTACGAGGCGTACTTACTGCTTACGCCAAACAATTACTACAACAACTTAGCTGATGAAACCGACAAGCTGTATTGGGAGTCTATCCCAGACGAGCAAAAGATTCACACAACATTATACGACCTGATTCTCTTGTACGATAATCTGCGTGAATGCTTTCTGGAAATATTCAACTTCTTCTTTATCGAGCGAGTCATTTTTAGGGATAATGTCTATTATACCCTTAACACGGATGATTATGACACGCCAGATGACGAGGTTGAACTCTCAGATGATAATGTTGTCGGCGTAATTAATCATATGAACATTTACGATGTTCTTGACATTTTGAGACAGGTCTGCTGTATCAAGAGTGACGACCCACTTGACGAGCAGAAACCAGTCTTCAAAAACGCGAAAGCTAAGAAGCTATATGAAAAGATGCTAAAAGCGAAAGAAGAAGAAACAAAGCGTAAGGAGAAACAAGCATCTATTGACGCTTCTGTTCCAAACGTTATCTCTTCTACTGCTGCGAAGTCGGCTGGATTAAACATAATAAACATTTGGGATGCCACGCTATTCCAACTGTATGACCAATTCGGCAAGACTCAAAGTGACGATATTCATTATTTGAATAGTGTCAGAGTGGCGGTTTGGGGTGATGAGAAAAATACTTATGACCACACGCTTTGGTATAAAAATAATTATGACAAATAATAATTGAGACTCGCGTAAGCGAGTCTTTTGTTTATTAAGGAGGAATTTAATATGCCCGCTCTTAATAAAGCCAACCGCCAAGTGTGCGATGTTGACATTAGAATCCTGAAGACCATGCAGCCTTTCCTGTTTTTCGACACTGCGAATACAACTACTGCTGGTCTGACTGGCGATGCTGTTTATGCTATGAAGAAGGGAACAAAGGCGATTGCGTTCCAGAATCCCATTGAAGGCACGTTAAGTGTCACCGCACAAGTCATCCCCTTCAAGTTCTATGCTCTTCTGTCCAATGGCGTTGTCGAGACTGACGCTGCATACGCCAAAAAGGAAACAATTAAGGCTACAACTGGCGGTTCCCTTGCTATCGCAAATGCAAAGGCTGGTTCCGTCTTTGTTTTCAAGACTGGCGAGTTTGGTGACACACCCATCGAGGGAACATATGCCAATGGCACTTTCACCGCAACCACAGCAGGTGACATCGTTGCTGACACAAATTATGAGGTTGGCTACATTGTCGTGAAAAATACAGGCGTCAAGAGAGTGTCCTTTAACAACGATAAGATTCCGCAAGACTACTTTATCACTATGTCAACTCTGGACAAGGACGAAGTAGGCGTTCTTACTCCCTTTATCATCACTGCTTATAAGGCATCCGTCCAGCGTGACTTTGAACTTTCTTTCAGTTCCGAGGGAGACCCTGCGGAAATGACCTTAACTTTTGATCTTATGGTCGATAAGGACGGCAATGTCCTTGATTTCGTAGAGGATGAGTCTGAGGCTCAGTAATAAACTGTTTTTACTTTCAACAATTACATGTAATTAAATTGGAACGTGGGCAGGATTATTCCTGCCCATTTTCCATATCGGAGACTTATTGAGTTCTATGGAATACAAATACAACATTGGCGATGTGATAACATCGAATAATCGAAACTTAACAATAATAGATAGAGAAATTAGAGAAGTTGAAAGAAGACACCGCGCAGATAACAAGTCATTCAAACAAAAATTGAAGTTCTACAAATACCATTGCAATAACTGTGGTAATGAGGATTGGATAAAAGAATGCTATTTGGATGACACTAAATATTCTACTGGATGTAATGTTTGTTGCAAAACACCGCAGAAGGTTGTCAAAGGAATAAACGATGTGGCTACTACCACTCCTTGGATGGTTCCCTATTTCGTGGATATTGAAGACGCATACACGCATACTAAGTATAGTAAAGCAAAAGTAGATTTCAAATGCCCTGACTGCGGAAGAATTTATAATAGAGGCATTGACCATATACATCTAACTCATGGTGTTAAATGCGTTTGCGGTGATGGATGGAGTTACCCCAACAAATTCATGTACTCCGTACTCGAACAGATTGGCGTTGATTTCACCCCAGAAAAATCTTTCGATTGGTCTGAAAACAAACTTTATGATGACTACATAGAGTACAACGGCTTAAAGATAATAACAGAACAACATGGTGTGCAGCATTACGGCAAGCAAATAAATCTTTCGAGAAGTTTAGAACAAGAGAAATCCAACGATAGATTTAAACGTGATTTAGCATTAAACAATGGGATAGATTATTATTTCGTCATTGATTGTCGCGAATCCGACAAGGATTATATCAAGAACAGTATATGCCAATCTGGTCTGTTGGAATTGTTAAATGCAAAGCCAGACGATATAGATTGGGAACAATGCAGTTGTTTTGCTACATCTAATCTTGTCAAGACCGTGTGTAATTATCTAAACGAAAATCCCGTTATGAAGATGGCTGATATTGCTTCGCATTTCAGAATTGCAAAGAACACAGTTAAGCGTTATCAAGACCTTGGCAAACAAAACGGTTGGATCATTCCGATCAATCGTTCCCAACTTCTCATAGACAACAACAAAATGGCAAGTAAGTCCAAACCAGTCTTCTGCCACGAAAACGGCAACTACTACAGAAACGCTTTTACAGCTTGTGACTGTATGTTTGGCAATGCTACCGAAGGTTCTTCAAAACGTCTTAGAGTCTGTATAGGCAGGAACATTACCTATAAAGACCACAATTTCTCATTTGTTGCACAAGAAGAATTTAATAGAGTCAAATCCGAATCCCCAGAAAAATGTTTCGGGGATTTTTTTAATTTATAAGGAAAAACACATGATTAAAGAATGTCAAGTCATTCTCAATAATGAGTCTGTTTCCGTTGTCAAATTTGATAATACAGAAGTTCAACTTCCGCCAATCGGCAAAGATGTAAAAACTGTAAAAGTCGAATGCGAAGATGGCAGATACTCCATCATAAAAGATGAAGCTGTCATTAAATCTAAAAAGAAAACATGGGCAACGAAACATAAGAAACAACCAATCACAGACGTGGATTGTATCGAGTTAAATATTACTGAGGAGTAATACTTTACAATCCGTATCGTATTGCTCCTTATTTTTTTTCGCATGGAGAGACTATGAAAACAGAAATTAAATTTGAATCATTAGAAGAAGCAATCTCGTGCTATGGGCGCGAAAATCTTATCCCAATCGACAACCTTAAACAAGCTATCTTCTACATTAAACACGGCTGTCAACCAAGGTTTGTTTGGGAACGAGAAGGATACGAGGGTAGAATTACATTCTGGTTCTTAAAGCGAGAAACGTCATTTATTTATAGAAAATGGATGGAGACTAAACCGCTGTGAACGTAGGAAAGAAATTTGAGAAGAACTTTACGGCGTGTGTGCCAGAGTATGTCGGTGTAATCAGGATCCCCGACCCAGCGCAGTCATTTGCCAACGCTACAAATTTGCGGTTCACACGAAAAAACCCATACGACTTCTTATTATGGAATCCAAAAACATTCACTTTGTATGCGTTGGAGTTAAAGACTGTAAAGGGAAAATCAATCTCATTTGAGCGCTCGAAGGGAGAAACGGGAGACATACATTTTTATCAGATAGAGGGATTAGAAAAGCTGAATAGTGTTGGCAATTGTGTCTGCGGATTTATCATAGAGTTCCGCGAAATCGAGAAGACTATCTTCCTTAACATAAAGGATTTTATGAAATTGTCGGACACGATAGAAAAGAAAAGTTTCACAATATCAGACTTGGATTTTAACAATATCCCTTACGTTGTCATAGAGCAACGTCTTATGAAAACAAACAGCAAGTATAACGTTGAGGATTTCTTAAAGGTTACTGCTGTGAATTACTATCGGAGGTAATCATGAAGTTTAATAACAAGTTAAAGCTGCCACAGTATATCAAACTGGTTGATGAAATTGTAGAAGGATATTTTGAACAGACTACGGGCGAGTACGTTCCCCATATTGGCGAAATTCACATGGCGTATCTGTACTTCAAAAACTGTGCAATCGCAGAAGAAGGTGATGAAGTGACGCCTGAAAATATAGATGCTGATGGCGATGTAGATTTTGTGAAACTCGAAGCTGTTTTGAATGATCCCGTATTTATGCGTGCAATCGAGGATAATGTGTTTTGCGGAATGCCAGACGAATATCTTGATTTCGGTAATGCTTATCATAACGCTATTGCAATCATCACGGCAAGAATAGAGAACGGCGGTCTTGCAGTGCAGAGAATTGTTAACGGAATCACAAACATTGCGGAAATGTTTTCAGGCACATTCACCGAGGAAAATATTCAGGTTATCGCACAAGCTGTTGAAGATATTCGAAACGGCAAACTGTCTGCGGAGTCAATCGCTAATGCTTACGTCAACTCTGACAGATTCAAAGAGAACACGGAAGATTCAAAGATCATCGAACTTCCACAGCAAAAATAAAGTGAGGGTTTTATGAGCATCACATTGTTATATAAAGTGCAAGTCGGCGCTTATAAAGAAAAGGCAAATGCTGAGAAAGTTGCCAGTAAACTCAAAAAGGCTGGCTTTAATACTGCAATCATTAAAGAGAATGGTTACTTCAAAGTACAATGCGGTGCATTCGCCAATAAAGAAAACGCCGATAAACTGGTCAGTAAACTGGCAAAGGCTGGTTATAGCAAACCGATTATCATAGTCACAAAAAAAGAAGAGGTAACTAAGAAGGAAGAAACACAGAAGAAAGAAACTGCAACCTCTCAGGGTGCGCAGAAAGTCTTTAGCCTGATGAAGCCGTATATAGATTCAAAAACAGCGCATAGAGATTTCGTTAAGGAATACAATGCGTTTATGGATTGGTATAACAAAAAGTATGGCACGAAACATGGCAAAATCGGGATGGCAAATGCTTGGTGTACGATGTTCGTAGAACTCATGTTTTACAAGGCAGGTTATCTCAATCTGCTTGGATACGGCAAACGTGCAAGAGACTTGTACGCAATTGCCAAGAAAAACGGAACGTGGAAATCTGGGACAAGCGATATTAAGTTTGGGGACGTGGTTATTTATCAGAATAAGTTAGGTGTTCCAAACCATACGGAGTTCGCATTAGGCGGAAATAAATTCATTTCAGGAAACTATAACGGCGGAGTGCATTATCGTACAAGAAATAATCTTGGCAGTGTAAAAGGCAGGATTCGCCCGAAGTATCCGCAAAACTGAGGTATCAATATGCCAATAGCAAACAATTCTGCTGAATTAGAAAAAATGATAATGAAGCAGGTGCAAAAAGCTATGCAGGTAACGCAAAGAAAAATCGAAGCAGACATGTTCGAAGAAGTTGGCAAATTCTATACGCAAGGAGACCCAAGTATATACGTAAGAACGGGCGGACTTGGCAATACGCCAAAAACAACAAATATTGCAGTTGGAGGAACATCTGTTAGCTTTGAAGCATATCTTGATCCAAATCAAGGTTGGTATGGGGCAGGTAATCCAAACCCAGCATTTACATCAAGAGGATGGTCAAGTTATTTTACACCGCTTCAAATAATATCCGCAGCTGAATCACATGCTGCAAATATCAAAGGTAAAGGTGGTTTCTGGTCTCGTTCGCTCAAACGTATGAAACAGGATATTATACAGACCTTCGGGCAATTTTTTAATTGAGGTACTTATGACGCAAAGAAAAGGTGAAGGAAGAAGTACGGTATATAACCATATTGTTTCCGATGAAAAACTTAAACAAGTAAATCCTGATAATCGTGAACTCGAAAAAGATTTCCTTGAATACCTGTCTTCTATCGGCAGGTCTAAAGGCACGATTTATCAGTATGGCAGAAATCTGCAAATATTTTGGATTTGGAATCTCGACTACAACAAGAACAAATTTTTTATTGACTTGAAGAAAAGAGAATTTGCGAAATTCCAAAGCCACGTAATTAACGAGTGGGGATGGTCTCCAAAGAGAGTCCGCACTGTTAAAGCTACTATCTCATCTCTGAGCAATTTTATAGAAAATATTCTTGATGATGAATACGAAGGATATAAGCCAATCATCAAAAAGATCGAATCTCCTGCTAACACAACAGTTCGTGTAAAAACTGTGTTTACCTATGACGAGTTACAGAAACTACTGGATGAACTCGTAGAAGAAGGAGAATATATGAAAGCGTGCGCACTTGCGCTCACTATGAATAATGGTAGAAGGAAAGCAGAAATTCCGAGATTTAAGGTCAGTTACTTTGACAAGAAAAATCTCATCTGCGAAGGTGCGCTTTACAAAACCCCTGAAAAGATGGTAACGAAGGGGCGCGGTATACAGGGTAAGTTACTTGACGTTTATACCCTTGCAAAGCCGTTTCAGCCGTATCTTGACATGTGGCTTGAGGAAAGAAAACGGCAGAGAATCAATAGTGAGTGGCTGTTTCCTGCGAGTACAAGTCAAGGGAAGTGGATTGACGAACCTGTTTCGATTTCCACATTGGATCGTTGGGCGCGGATATTTACAGAAAAAATGAAGCGTCCGTTTTACTGGCATAGTCTCAGGCATTACTTCACTACGAAACTCGCGGAGAGTAATCTGCCAGAGAGTGTAATTCAGGACATCATAGGATGGGAAAGCACAGAGATGGTCAGGATATATACAGACACAGAAAAAGAGAAGACGTTTGACAAATACTTCGGGGAAGAAGGAATAAAGGATGTCAAGGCGACTTCGTTAACAGAGTTATAATGCCGCATAAGCGGTTGATTATAACGGGGGTGTTACATGGCTGATTTTAGAGCAAAAATTATTGCGGACGCCGATTTAAAAAATGCCACTTCCGCTATAGAAAGTTTTATAAAACAGGCTCGAAAACTAAAGGTAGACGTTGATTTAAACCTTACTAACGCTGGGCAGAATCTCACTGGGATATTATCTCAGTTGCAGAATCAAGCAAGGAATTCTGGTACTTCTGCTGGGTCACAGTGGACATCTGGGTTCAATAGTAGCCTTGGCAGGATAAAGGTCGCTGCCACGACTGAACAGATAAATGACTTAAAAGGTTCTCTAAGTAGTGGTTTCCAATTTGACTCTAAATCAGTCAACAACATTACAAAAGAGATTGGCAACATGGGTGTCGAGGTAGAGCGCGTTCAAGCCAAGTTAAATTCTAAAGGCGGAATGAACGTGAGTGTAAAGGGAAAAGACCAGCTTCAACGCGCTGTTACCGTTACCAAAACCTACAACGATAAAAGCGAAGAAGTAGCATCGACACTAAATATTGTCGCTACCGCAGAGAAGAAAGCTACACAACAAGCTGCCGCCAGAGCAAACGTAACGGATAAAGTTGCCAAAGCGGAAAAGATGGCGTCAAAAGCACAGCTTGAAATCGCTGGAAACAATCTAACCGCATGGGCTTCTAAAAATACAAAAGCTACTGCTGCGTTTGGTGAAAGGATCCGCACACTGCAAGAAGAAATGAAAGGAATGCAGGATAGCGGTGCTACAGCGCAGCAGTTTAAAGAGTGGAGCGATAATGTAAAGGTGCTGAAATCGGAGGCGAACGCCACTGGCAATATAGGGAAAACCTTTGCAGATAGCTTCGGTTCGGCTTTTAGTAGCATGGTAAAATTCGCCGCTTCATATGTGAGTATACGAAAAGTATTCTCAGAGATGGAAAACGGCATAAGGACTGTTGTCGCACTTGATGATGCACTCGTTGATTTGCAAAAGACAACGACTGCAACGCCACAGCAGTTGAATAATTTCTATAACGAAGCGAATAATATCGCTAAACAGTACGGAACAACAACACAACAGATTATCCAAGGGGCTGCGGATTAACCTATCAGTCCTCTCATACGGAAACGTATGATGTATATTCAGCTTAAATCGGGAAAACTCCTGAGAAGGACAATTCCGAGGGCAAGACAAAGTGGAAACACTTTGAACCCGTAACGAGTAAGTCTTGCATACAGTAATGTATGCTTGCACGCTGAACACCTAAACATGTAGATGCATGGTGATGATGTACTCTGCTCTGCAAATATAATCTAATAACGAAATTGCAGAGACAGGCAGAAATGACCTGTCCCTTTTCTTTTTGAAAAGAGTAACAAATGGTGGTCGCGTCTTGGATACTCTTTGGAAGACAGTAAAACGATGTCTAAGCTGTCTTCACAATTTGCAGCCATCTCGCCGGGAATGAGTGTAGAAGAATCAACAAATTCGTTGGTTTCTACAATGAAAGCGTTTGGAATTGAAGCCAACGACACGCTTGACGGAATAATGTCGAAGGTTAATGTCGTTGGTAACAATTTTGCACTTTCTAACGCGGACGTTATGACCGCATTAAAGAACTCTTCTGCTTCAATGGCAGCCGCAAATGCTACTTTTGAAGAAACAGTCGCATTGATTACGGCTGGTCAAGAAATTGCGCAAGATAGTTCTAAAGTGGGTAGAAATAGTTGCCCAAACATACAGCAATGTATGGCGCGGATTTCCGCGTAGCATCATGGTAAATCGGTCAAAAGCCAGCGGTGGTCTAGACCGAGAAATCGAAAGATTTTGTAACGACTGGAATGACGCTCATAGTAATATGTGCGTTCCACCTGACATCCCATGCGGATGAATGTACAGTCTGGACTCACGCTATAACCTTAATGAAACGTGAGAGTTAGTTAGAAATGACTAACCGCCATGCCATTGCGTGGTCAGTAGGCGAAAGCCGAAAGTAACAGAATGAACGCTTTGCGTACAGAGAATTGTACGAATGTACAGAAATGTGCATTAAGAATACATCTAAACCCAGTAAAACCTAAAGCCTTATCACTACAATGCGGATGAAATAAGCTGGCATGAATGTAACGAAAGTAAAACAACGATAAGGATAGCATATGGTCAAAAACCTAAGTGCTTTGGCAATGGTAGCTTGGGCGCGAAGTCTCGAATAGAGATGTGTCAAACGACTATCCCCGAAAGGGCTACAAACAAGAGAATACATATTTGTAGCAACAGGAGTAGGACGCAAGCTAATGGCGTTGGTTAAATACCTTTAAACGAAATGGTGTAACTGCTGTCTGAAAAGACGTGGTTAAGAAATAGTCTATTCTCACATGAAAGTGTGAGCCTGAAAAGGATATTGTTTTGCGAACAATATAAATATTAAGAATTTCAATGCGCATAAGGGGTAGATTCATGCCCACTCATACGGAAACGTATGAGCCGTGTTGCGCTTAATACACGGTTAACAAACTATATAAGTCAAAGGGATGGGAATCCAGAGACTTAGGAAAGATTATGTATTTATGTTTAGTCATCATCTGAAAGGTGGTGACTTTTTTTATGAAATATAAAGAAGATGACGTTAGAAAACATCTAAAAGATCTTGGGTTTAAAGTATTAGAGTATAAAAGTAATACACATATAATTGCGTCAGATGATAATGGATATAAATATAAATTAAACTATTCGAATATTGTGTGTGGGAAAACCCCAAGTAAACTAATGAACAACCCGTTTGCGTTATATAATTTCAAATTATATTTATCAAATTATTATCCTGAATACGAATTATTGGATAATGAATATATAAATTGCAAAACAAAAATGAGGTTCATCTGTCATAGACATATAGACAAAGGTGTTCAACTTAATTCGCCAGATAACATAATGAACAATCATCACGCATGTAGATATTGTGGCTACGGTGAAATGGGAAAAACAAGACGTATTAGTGAACCTGCAATCAAAAACAGATGTGATGAATTGAATTTAGAATATGTTTCAAGATATTCAAAGAATGGTGGTTCTGTAGTTAAATTTATGTGTCCGAAACACAGGGATAAGGGAATACAGGAGATAGGTTGGGATCATTTAAAAACATGTTCGTTTGGATGTTCTTATTGTGCTGGGAAGAATAAAAGCACTGATGATTTCAAAAATGAAATAAGCAAAAGGAACGAAGATGTTGAAATAATAAGCGAATACCTTGGGTATAATTCCCCAATCGAATGTAGATGTAAAAAATGTGGGAATATTTGGGAGACATCTGTCGCGAGTTTAAGGCAAGGTAATGGATGCCCGAAATGCTCTTCGAGCAAAGGCGAGAAAAGAATCAATAGCTTTTTAAGCGAAAATGATATTAAATTTGAACCACAAAAGACATTTGATGAATGTAGATACGAACAGCCACTAAGGTTTGATTTTTACTTATACGATTTGAATACTTGCATAGAATACGATGGTGAATGCCATTTTACGCCAGTCGATTTTGGTGGCAAAGGATATGAGTATGCGAAGCTCCAGTTCGATAAAGCTATAGCCAGAGATGAAATCAAGAACCAATTTTGCAATGATAAAGGTATTACATTAATAAGAATTCCATATACTGATTTGGATAATATAGAAGAAATATTAACGGATAAACTGATGACATAAATATAAATACATAAAATCCTCAGAGACTACAGGACTCATGCGGTAACGCATGTGTTGAAGTTTGTTCCCCCTGTTTAAAACGAGGGTAATATATAGTCCGAACCTACGCTATAATCCATACTTCATGAAACGTAGGAGTTAGCCAGAAATGACTAACCGCCATGCTATTGCATGGTCAGTAGGCGAAAGCCGAAAGTAACAGAATTTGATGAATGAAGAGACCGAGGAACTTGACGGAACTCTTCAAACAATCGGCGGTGACGTGTATGACTTAACAAACGGTAAAGTTTCGATCATGCTTGACCCCGAAACTTACAAGTCGCCGTATAAGATACTCCAAGAAATCTCCCATGTTTGGGATGAATTAACTGATGTCCAACATGCTGAACTCGCAGAGAAGCTATTTGGGAAAAACCGCAGTAATATCGGTATCGCAGTCATCGAGAACTTCAAACAAGCCGAAGCCGCGATGGACGCAATGAACAACTCCGCAGGTGCAGCCGATAAGGAAATGGAAATCATCACCAATTCCTTGACCTACAAACTAAACGCTCTTAGAGAGACTGGCACTGGCATTTGGCAGAACCTTTTCCAAAGAGATGATCTTGGCGGAGTTATTGACGATTTAACCGCCCTGTTAGGAGTTGTAGAAGCACTTACAGAAAAGATTGGCTTAATTGGAACAGTGGTTGGCGTTGGCGGTGGCGCAGTCGGGATATTCAAATACCTTAAAGCGTTTAAGACATTAAGCGATGTTGGTAAAAGCACAAAGTTTATAGACGTTGCAGCAGAAGCATTTGCACCAATGAAAGCAGGTGTAGACGCTTATTCTGAGGCTCTTGATGCTGGTAGTGGTAAGATGCTTGCCTTTGGCGCTGGCGCAAAAGCGATGATTGCTTCGCTTATGCCGTTAATTGGCGTATTAGCTGCAATCGGCATAGCGTTTGCTGCGTTTAAAGGATTCGACTATGTAAACTCTGGTTGGACAAGAGCGCAGGAATCCGCCCAAAAAGCAGTTGCCGAGTTTGATGACGCCAAAACCAAACTCGACAGCATCAACAAAGAAAAGACTGACAACCTCTCCAAAGTCCAAGAAATCGCCGCTAAATACGACATCCAAGTAGACGGAATGGATGACGTAGACGAAATAATCGAGAAGATAAACTCTTCCGATAAAGGTATCACTCTTGTTGACCAAGTAGAGTTAGAGAAACTGTCTTCCGCAAACAAGCAACTCGAAGCGCAAGCAAAGATCCAAGAGCAAATCGTCAATGCGAAAAAGCAAGCTGCGATTGCTGAAACGGAAAACGCAGCGCAAACAGAGAAAAGCTATTGGGAAGAAGTTAAAGGTCGGCACAAGGGAGGATTTTTCGGCACTGCTGCATCCGTGCTTGATTATCTTGGCTTGGGTTATAAGCAGAACTGGGCGAATGAAGAAGGAAATGAAAAGATCCAGTTCGAGCAGGAAGACACGACAAATATCGGTCTCGCCCAAAAAGCCTATGATGACCTCATCGCCAAGAAGCAGGAACTTCAACAACTCAATCAAGAAATCGAAAACTCCAAAGGTGGCGTAACTGATGAACAAATCAAACGTCACGAAGACCTGACAAAAGAGATAGCTGAACAAGCCTCAAAAGCTGGTACTTTGATGAACACGGTTTCATCCGAGTTAGATGTTCTTTCTCAGAGTGATTCCAAGTTCGCAAAGGACTACGTTAAACAGGCGAAACAGCTTCTCCTTGATTTCTCAAATATAGACGCTTCACCTGCCGAAGTTGCGCTCAACACAATCAACTCCTTCTTTGACGGATCATTCGGCAAAAATGCAATCAAAGAAGAACTGATTGACGCGATGGAGAGCGGTCAAGACTTGGAAGAAACCCTTCAAGGACTTGGGCTGTCGATGGATGATTTTGGCAACATCGACAAGAGTTACTTGGTAGATTACTTCGAAGACATCGCGAAGAGCGCGGAAGAAGCGAAAGATACAGTCGATAACTTCCACGTTTCCATTGATGATGTATCGGAAGCTACGAAGTCCGCGAACAAAGACGCTGACTGGTCAACCATGCAGAGCGCCTACAAAGCAGCTGGCGAACTGCTCAAAGAAGGTAAGACTGGCACGGATGATTTCCAGACAGTAGCACAATTCTTTAGTTCGGATAACCTGCAAAAACTTGCGAAAGAAGCTAAAGACGCAGGTGGATACGCTGCTGATGTTTATCAGAAAGCGTTCGAGGACGCTAAATCAAAAGCTGACAGATGGTTTGGCGCGGATGAAACTAAGTCGATGGAGAACTTTGTCGATGATATGAGCGACAAAGGACTCTTTAACGTCAATAAGAGTGACGAAAAAGGCTTGTGGGACATTGAGTCTCAGTTTAAGACGACCGCCGAAGCTGCGAAAGAACTTGGCACGAGTACAGAAGTAGTCGAGACAATGCTCTCCGCTCTCGAATCATATGGCTATGATTTTAGCGGAATTGAGAAGTCTGGCGAAATGCTGAGTGAATATCAGCAGACTTTAGAAGCGATCAAACAAACCTATGACTCTATGGGCGAGGGCGAAGCTAAAGATAAACTTGGCAAGCTGATTGAAGGATTTGATGAGGAATATAAAGGATTCCAAGATGACTTGTCAAGTCTGACAGAGGAACAGATTGTTCATATCAAGTTTGAATATGACTTGGCTTCTATTCAATCTAAGATTGACGAGATCCAAAATCTTCTTGATAACGGTATGGAAGATGATGTACAGACAAATGCGCAGTTGATGGCTGCGAATAATCAGTACATTAAAACCGCCGAAAAGGGTCTTGGATTAGGACAGGAAGGAATCCAACTTCCTGTGCAATATGTCGTTGCCGACAATACAGAAGCAAGTCTGCGTGAGCAATTAAAAGAAGCCACTCCTGAAGAAAAGGTCGGCATTCAGACAAAGATTGAAAATCAGCAACAAATCAAGAAAGACATTCTTGATACGTTTGCTGATGAACATCCAGAAATCACGCCAGAAGCGAACGTTGACGAAATCAATTCAGCTTTGGCTGATACATTCGGAGAGAAGACAATTGTCTTTAAGGCGTCTGTTGATGGTGTTGAACAGGCGGTTCGCGCCCATCAAAACGAAGATGGCACTATCACATATACTGCTAATGTTGACGGTGTTCAGACGGAAGTACAACAAGTACAGAATGAGGATGGTACCATTACCTACACTGCAAGTGTAGAAAATGAACCAAAAGGAGAAGATCTTAAAAAGAAAGGCACTGTCGAATACGAAGCCAAAGTAAACGATAGCGGTGTCACTAAAGATAAATCCGCAAAAGTTTCTTTTACAAAAGATTCTTCTGCTGCTGATAATTACAAACCCGGCGATAAGCAAGCAAAAGTTATCTTCACTAAAGACTCTTCTGCTCCCGACAATTATCATCCGAGCGACAAAATCGCAACCGTTAATTATCATGCAAACACAAGTGGTTTGCCTACTTCTCTTCCATCAATTACACGCTATGTAAACTACGTCAAAACGGGTGGCGGCGGTGTTGATGGTACTGCTCATGTAAATGGAACTGCGTTCTCTCGTGGTACAGCACGTAAAGGCGTTGCTTTTGCGAGAGGAAATTGGGGAACAAAAGATTCTGGAACCGCCTTGGTAGGCGAATTGGGGATGGAACTCCTTGTACGTAATGGAAAGTTCCAGACCATAGGCGATGATGGCGCTGAATTTGTTTCGTATAAGAAAGGTGACATAGAATTGTGTCCGCATACAGCAATGTGTGCGTAAAATTATATCTAACTGCTGGGAAATCCTAAAGCCAACTAAACCACAGCGCAACGATGAAATAAGCGTAAACGTGACGGTCACGAAAGTAGAAAAAAATAGTTGGATGGTGCATGGTTAAATCCTAAACACGGCTGGCAACGAAAGTGCCTTTAATGGATAATCAGCAACGAAGCCCCGAATAGGGGAACGCTCAACGACTAAATGATTGCAAGCGATTGGCAATCTGAATGGTATACGTGCATCTTGCACGAAGATATAGTCTGATCTCTATGGAAACATAGAGGGCGAAAGCCAGTTTAGGTAGCGACTAAACTAAACACAAATGCATTTTCAATGCGGAACAAACAAAGCAAATCCTCGAAAAAGGCAAAATCACCCACGGCAAACGCCGTGGCAAAGCGCTTGTCGAAGGAACCGCTTTCCGCCTTGGCAGTGGCGGTAGCAGTGGCGGTAGCAGTGGCAGTAGTAAGAGCAGTTCTAAAAAGAAAAGCAGTGGCAGTGGCAAAAAGAGTTCTGGTAAAAAGAGTAGTTCAAAGAAAAGTTCAAGTAAAGATGATAGTACGACAATCGACTGGATCGAAATCGACCTGAAACGCGCAGAACGTGAAGTCAAAAATCTTAAACAAGTTGCAGACAACGCGTTCAAAACCTTCGAAACACGTACAAAGAATCTTCGTAAAGAAATCGGTGCTACGAATCATGAGATTTGGCTTCAAGGAAAAGCCTATGAAGGTTACGTCAAGGCGGCGAATAAGGTCGGTCTCAGCGAAGAATTAAAGCGCAAAGTCCGAGAAGGTTCAATCGAAGTATCCAAATATGACAGTGATACTCAGAAAAAGATTAAAGAGTATCAGGATCTTTACGAGAAGTCCTTGAAATGCAAGGATTCTATCAATGAACTTAAAGAGTCTATTTCGAAGCTGTACAAGCAGAACTTTGAGAACACAGTCAAGAAGTGGGAGAATGCGCTTCAAACACTTCAATATAATGCCGAAAGAACGTCTGACGCAATAGAGCGCAGAACTAAAAAAGCAAGCGACTATGTAAACATAATCAACAAAACAAACGCGTCCAACGCAAACATCAAAGATTACAGGACGCTGATTACCAATGCAAACAGTCAGCTTGCTAAACGAGCGTCTGAATTGAAAGCGCTCAACAGTGCACTCAATGAAGCTGTTAAGAAAGGCGGTATTCAGGTTGGCTCAGAAGAGTATTACTCGATGCTCAAAGAGATTCAAAGTGCGCAGAAGGAAGTTGATAAACTTAACTCTGACATTATTGAATACACGAACAGTATTGCAGAATCCTATCAGGAACTCTTTGAGCAGGTTGCGCAGAACTCCGAGAATACTCTCTCACTGTATAACCACTTCACGAACGCTTACAACAACGAGATTGAGTTGGCAGAAGCTAAAGGTCTCGCTACAAGTAAGAAGCATTACGAAGCGTTGTTAAAGATTGAGCAGAGCAATCTTGATGCATCCAAGAAACTCGCACAAGACCTTCAAAACAGCTTGAATAATGCTATTGCTTCTGGCGCTATAAAGAGAGGTTCACAGGCTTGGTACGACATGACCGAACGTATCAACGAAGCGAAAGAAGCTGTTGACCAAGCTGCTATTTCGATGCAGAACTACACCAATCAGATTCGTCAGATTGATTGGGGAAGGTTTGACGATTTGCAGAATAAAATTTCTGGTGCAATTAACGAAACAGAATTCCTTATCGACCTTATGGCTGATGGGGAATTATTTAATGAGAACGGAAGTCTTAGTAATCTTGGGATCTCTACCGCAGGTCTTCGTGTACAGAACTTCGATATTTATACGAATCAGGTCAAAAGATATGCGGATGAAATTGCAAATATTAACGAAGTTTTAGCGAATGATCCGAACAACCTGACTCTTATAGACAGGCGTAAAGAACTTCTTGAACTGCAAAGAGATGCCATCCTCTCTGCGCAAAAAGAGAAAGAATCTATCAAGTCACTCATTGAAGATGGCATTAAAGAGCAAATCTCTTACATGGATGATTTGATTGACAAGTACCTTGATGCATTGGATTCCCAAAAGGATCTTTATGATTATCAGAAGAAAGTCAATGACCAGACAAGTAAGATAGCTTCTTTACAGAAGCAGTTGACCGCATTCAGCGGTGATACTTCGGAAGAAGCGAAGCAAAAAATACAGAAGATACAGGTATCGCTTAAAGACGCACAGGATAATCTGCGTGATACTGAATACAATAAATATGTCTCTGATTCAAAGAAGATGCTCAACGACTTGAAGAATGACTTCAAGGATGCGATGAATGAGAGACTTGACAATGTAGATGCGCTTGTCGAAGATGTCAGTGCAACTGTAGACAGCAGTTCGAAGCTGATAATGAAGACGCTCACCGAGCAATCAGAAGCTGTCGGATATACGATGACAGAAAACATCACTGACGTTTGGAACAACGAGAAAGACGTTCTCAGTTCCACAAATCAAATGATAAGCAACATCTATGATACTCTTGTGAAGATTTGGGAGTATGCTGACGCAAGCGCAAGGCAGGATGTCCAGAATGTTTCTAATGATAATGCTTCTAAAAATGCAAGTGAAAAAGCTGCGGAAGAGAAATCATTACAGAAGCCTAAAGCAAAGACCAACAGCACAACTAAGAAGGCCACTACCACAACAGCTTCTAAGAAGAATACACCGTCTTCTACTTACACTGGCTTGTTCAAAGACGGCAACGACACATATTATTATGTGAAGGGTAAGAAGCAGACTGGATGGAAGAATATGAAAGCTGGCAAACGGTACTTTAGTGCTAAGACAGGTAAAATGCTTACAGGTGAACAGTGGATTGGTGGTAAGACATATTACTTCGATAAGTCTTCTGGCGTTATGAGAACAGGAACCTTCACTGTTGGAGACATTACCTACGAGACAGACAAGAACGGAATACTGATTGCCAAGGTCAGGCGCAACACTAAGAACTTAGTTGGCAAAAACAACGTCAACGGTATCGGCACTTTGAGTTCATCTCTGAAAGGTTACGCAACTGGCAGCCATCGGATTTCACGGGATCAAGTCGGATGGATAAATGAGCGAGGACAAGAACTTTTATATAGGAAGAGTTCTGGTGCGATTATGACTCCGTTGAGTTCTGGTGACAAAGTTTTCACCAACGAGATGGCAAATAACCTTTGGGCTATGAGTCAGTCAGGCGGACTTGAAAGCCTCGTGAAGAACATCATTCACGGCAACGGATTCGCCGATGGTTATGACTCATTGCGTTCTGGTTTGGCTTCTCTTGGTCAGACAAGCGTACAGCAGAATTTCGATAACATCACATTTAACCTTCCTAATGTCACCGATTACAAGTCGTTCATCAGGCAGATGCAGACCGATAAGAATTTTGAGCAGTTCATTCAGTCTATGACCATTGGCAGGATAAACGGCAAACCGAGAGACATGAAGAGGCATATCAACTTTTAAATAACAGGACTGTCACTCTTGTGGCAGTCCTATTATATTACGAGGCGTGTATGGAAAAAGATAAGAACGTGCAGAAACTCATCGACAGGTTGAAACGGAATATTGAAGAGTGTGAGCAGGCTCGTATAAAAATGGAACAAGTCGCAGAGAGGTATCAGGATGCTTTGAATGACGTTGAAGTGTTAAGGCAAACATACGACTCTCTGATAGCCACACACAATAGGCTGATTGACCAGTTTATGGAGGAAACAAACAAGTAAATTCATCAAAGGTAAAATATGAAAGCTGTAGATTTTGAATACGATGGTCAACATCTAAGTGATTACGGTTTCCTTATTTGCGATTTTGAAGGTTCATCTGGCGCGAACACTGTAGATATTGGCGCAAAAATCAGCTTCAACAAATCTCCTATCTTTCATGGCAAGAGACATATATTGCTAAGTACAGAATATAGTGATTGCGTTTCTGCGGAGTTTGATATTTGTAAAAATCCAGAAGTTTATGATGACTTAGAAATTACAAGTGACGAATTCCGTGATTTGATGCGTTGGCTCAACAGGCGCAAATTATGTGAACTTTGCATCTTTGACCAAGACGAAGATTACGAATCTGTATATTTCAATGCGAGTTTCAATATCGAGAAGATCAAGATTGGCGAAAAGACTTGCGGACTCAGGCTTTCTATGGAAACGGACAGCCCGTTTGCACATGGCGCAGAACAGAACTTCAAGCATACATTTTCAAACTCGTCAGAGGAATATGTAGTAAGCGACCTGTCAGATGACGTTGGGTTTATCTATCCTGTCTTGGTAATCAAGTGCAAGGAAGATGGAGACCTGACAGTTACGAACGCAACATTTGAGTGCGCCACTACGATTAAGAATTGCGAAAGCGGTGAAACAATCACTATAGATGGAAATACACTGTCTATTACGACAGATAACGAGTCACACAATATTTACAATGATTTCAATTATGAGTTCTTCATAATTGGCAACTCTATTGATAATAGAAGGAACAAGATAACTGTCTCTGCACAATGCGAGATAGAGATAAGATTTAGTCCAACAATCAAAGACTTACCTTAACAGGAGAATTATATGGCTGTAAAATTACTATTCAACCCATCTGGTACGGGCATCGAACCAATAGTAAAAACGCCAACGCTCGTCATAGCTAAGAAAAGTGGAGAAAAATTAGGAGCCATTCCCTCTACTAATGTTAGGTTTGAATGCAATTTGAACAGCGCAAACACTATTGACTTTAAAGTATACAAGACAAGGAATGGCGTAGACTTTGAGCGTTGGGACGAAGTAAAGGATTTCAGACTGCTGTGGGTCAAAGAATGGGACATGTGGTTTGAAATGCATATAGATGTTACACAGTCGAACGAACTTGAAAAGAATGTAAACTGTACGTCTATTGGCGAAGCTGAACTTTCTATGATAAGACTCTTTAACATAGAGATAAACACAGAAGCCGATATTGAACGCGCCGATTATGTCCAAACTGTTCTATTCAACGATTTGAACCATAAAGGATCCTTACTTCACAGGATATTAGACAAAGCACCGCATTATACTATCAAACACGTAGATGAGTCTATTGCGAATATTCAACGCATGTTCAGCTTCAACGATACAAGCATACAGGACGCACTTTCTGCCATCTCCGAGGAAATCGGATGTTTATTTGTATTATCGCAAAATTCTGACGAAGAAGGTAAGCCCGAACGTGGAATCTATGTATACGACCTAATGTCGCATTGCAATGCGTGCGGTCATCGTGACGAACATTTCACGACATGCCCAAACTGCGGTTCTACAAATGTTGAAGATGGTTTTGGCAGAGATACTGGAATATTCATCTCAGATGAGAATATCGCAAAAGAGATAACTCTCACAACAGACACGGATAATGTATTTAATTGTTTCAAACTTGAAGCTGGTGATGACGATATTACATCCGCTGTCGCAAATTTAAATCCAAACGGGTCAGATTATATTTGGCATTTCCCAGAAAACTTCACATCCGATATGTCAAGTGAACTTTCTCAGAAAATATCTGACTATAATGCCGAGTATAGTTACTACCAGACAGAGTATGAATTCAGCCAAAGCGCAACACTGTTAGATGACTATAATGCGCTCGTAAGGAAGTATGCACCATACAATGACAACTTGGAAGAGATAGGAGACCTTATTGGCTTCAACTCTTCTACCGAGGTATTATACGGCGCGATAGACTTCGAACTGTACCTTAAAAGCGGACTTTTACCGTCAATCGAGATGAGTGGCACAGATGCGTCTGAACAGGCTTCATTGCTCACATCGGATTCATTGTCGCCAGTAGCGGTAACAAATCTGAACAACGCTTCTATCTCAACTGTAAACATGAACGTCTTGTCTGTCGCAAAAACGATAGTCAGACCTACATATAAAGTTGAAATCTCGCAGTCTGAATATGATACGGATACTCATGTTTGGAGTGGCACTTTCACCATTACAAATTATTCGTATGACGATGACACATCTACAACAGATGAAATCACGATCACTATTACGGATGATTATTCAACGTATATAAAACAAAAGATAAATAATATCCTGAACCGTGGGGATTCAACAGATTACAGCGTAACTGAACTTTTCAATAAGGAACTTATTGTTGATGGTGATTCTTTTACTGGCGACTTTGCAGACGAGATAAAGAAATATTGTCTTGGCATGTTAGAGAATTTTCACAATAGCTGTCAATCATGTCTTGACGTTTTAGTGGAAGAAGGAGTTTCAGACTCTTCTATCTGGTCTGGTCAGCAAGAGGATCTTTATGAAGATTTCTATCAGAAATATTATCAGAAACTTCAAGCGTTGGAAAAAGAAACTGCTTTAAGGGATTCTGAGATAGAACTCATACAGGAGATGTATGAAAGCATCATCAGTGAACGTAATGATATTCAGGATAGGCTCAATCTGAAAAATTATATAGGCGCTGGTTTATGGAAAGAATTCTGTTCTTTTAGAAGGGAATCAACTTACTCAAACAGCAATTATATTTCTGATGGGTTGAATAATGCGGAAGTCCTGAAACTCGCAGAAGATTTCTTGAAGGTAGCAAGAAGCGAACTCATTAAATCTTCTACTATGCAGCATAGCATCACCTCGTCACTGAACAATCTCCTGCTTTATGACAGTGAAGAATTTAAAAAGCTGATAGATAACTTTAACGTTGGCAACTGGCTCCGTGTCAAGATTGATGGGAATATCTATCAATTAAGACTTATCAACTATGCAATAGATTTTGAAAATCTTGCAGAGATAGACGTTGAATTCTCTGATGTATTGAAATGCAACGATAGCATATCTGATGTTAGGAGCATTCTTGAACAGGCAAGTTCTATCGCTTCTACATATCAGACAGTAGAACGTCAGGCTGACAAGAACAGTCAGACAACGAAGGTTGTCAACACATGGTTTGAAGACGGACTTGACGCTACACTTACAAATCTTATCAATGACGCGGATTCGCAGACAATGGTGTTCAACGAACACGGTTTCCTTATGCGCTCATACGATGAGATTTCGGGGAACTACTCTCCCGAACAATTAAAGATTATCAATAGCACGCTTGCCGTGACGGATGATAATTGGGTTACTACAAAGACCGCTATTGGCAAATTTTTGTATTACGATCCTGCAACGGGAGAACTGAAAAAGGCATACGGCATCAATGCTGAAACAGTAATCGGCAGAATGATTCTTGGTCAATCACTTGGAATCTACAATGCTTCAAACACATTAAAGTTTGATGCCAATGGTTTGAATGTCACAAACGGCGTAAATACGTTTTTAGTTAATCCAAGTTCTCAAAAACTGTTTTCAGTCTCAAAAGGAAATACCGACCTTTTGTCGTTTGACGAAAATGGCGACTTAACGGTTAAAGGCAACCTCATAGCGAATACACTGACAGCAGGTAACAAAACTTCTTCCGCATCAACAAACAATGGTCTGCACATTGACAGCACTGGCAATCTGTATGCTGGCGGAAATAATCAGGTTCAAATATCTGCTAACGGTACATTCAACTTCGCTAACGGCGGAATAGTGTACGATGGTACAGATTTAACTCTTGATGTTTCTGCATTGACGATTAACGGAACAAGTATTGCTTCACCAGATGATGCGATTGGAAAATATATCCGTTATGAAAGTTCAAACGGATTAATGATTGCGGATATGGTCAATGGATCTCAGACAATTTCAGGCGCTACAACGTATAATATGCTTATTGGCTCTGGGTCTTTGCAAGTCCGCAATGGAACCAGTGTTCTTGCAGAATACGGCTCTTCTATAAAGATGTATCAGGCTGGCACAACTAACGTGCTTGCCGAATACGGATCTTCAATTCAAATGTTCAAGCCGGGGTCTGTTACCCCATCTGTGGTAATCAATTCAAGTTTGGCTCAATTCACTGGTGAATTTATAGCTAATAGCGGAAGAATTGGTGGATTTACTATTACGTCCACATCAAATACAGGGACAAGTTCTGAGGGCGGTCACTTTGGAACAGAATCATTATTCCTGCATACGTCTGATGATACATACGAGTATGAGACTGGATTAAAAGCTGGCGGTTCAGCAGGCAATTCAAACTTTTACGTAAGACGCATTACAAAAGGCGGCGCTTGGAGCAGTGGAGAATATACATTCTATGTAACCAATGCAGGAAAATTATACGCTAATAATTCAGAAATCAAGGGTGCTATAACGGCAACGTCATTTACCGCATATGGTACGAATACATCCACTACTATAACTATTGGAGACCACATCTTATTGTCAACTTCTGACATGAACGTAGAACCTTATATAAGGATTACAAAAGCGTGGATATATCCAATCGAATATGCGCAATTATCATGTGACAGACTATTATTTAGTACAGGTTCGGCTTCGATAACGGCGAGTACAGGTGGTCTTGCGTCTAATACAACTTTTAAAGCAAGTGAATTCTCATTCCCAAGTGGTAGTGGAATATTTATGAGCGATGACGAAAGCACAGGCAACCGCTATCTATTAAGATATTCTGGCGGAAATGTCTATGTCGGGGCGCATTCCGATTTGAGTTATCCAACAAGGGTGCGCGGGTCGGATGTTTATCTTACATGCCAAACTGGTGGTGGAATTTACTTTAATGCAACGCCTACCATAACATCTGATGAAACACTAAAAGACATAGAGCAGATGGATGACAGATATGTAGACTTTTTCAACAATCTAAACCCTGTCGCATACAAGTTCAAGGTTGGACACAGAACCCACATTGGCTTTGGTGCACAAACGGTTGAAAAGGCGTTGCTCAGTTCTGGGTTAACGACTAATGACTTCGCTGGAATCGTTATCGACAAAGATATAGACATGGGTGAGGAATGGGGTCTTTCACCAGACAATAAGACGCATTTTGAAGAGTTATATTCTCTGAGATATGAAGAGTTTATCGCTTTAAATACAATGATGATCCAAAAACTACAGAAGAGAATTGAGGACTTAGAGAGACAATTAAGAGGATAAAAGAATGGTTTTAAAAAACAAAGATATTCTGGCTTATGTAAATACATTGAATGATTATTGCGAAAAGAAATTGCCTCAAAGAATTAGCTATGCAATTACAAGGAACGCAAAGATTTTTTCTAACGAAGTAGATTTCTATAATGAAGCGTTGAAAAAGATTCTTGACAGTTACAAAGAATATTATGTCAAGAATGAGAACGGCGAACCGCAGATTGACAGTGCAAGTGGTCTGCCCGTAGTCATACCTGAACATGTAAACGACTTCATGCAGGAAATCTTCGAACTGCTCGAAATCGAGGTAGAAGTGACGCCGTACTTTATCAGCGAATCACTGTTTGATTACGATGACGAAAAGTATGATGCCATGTCCGCAATAGATATTATGAATTTACAGAATGTTCTGTGTGATAAGAACGCAGAAAACGAAGGGGGAAATCAAAATGCTTAATGGAATTAAGAATTTTCTTCAAATCATCAACGATAACTGGGTCACAATTTGCGTGATTATTTCTCTTGCAATCAGCGCATTCCAGAAGATTAAAGGTTTCGTTCAGAAGTCTGACGCAGAGAAAATCGCAATCGCAAAGAAGCAGATTCGTGAGACCATGCTGAAAATGGTCTCTGACGCGGAATGCGATTATGACGAATGGAATAAGTCTGGCAAGATTAAACGTTCTCAGGTTATCAAAAAGATTTACGAGATGTATCCTATTCTTGCAAAAGCTGTTAATCAGGACGAACTTACTGCTTGGATTGACGCAGAGATTGATGCCTCTCTTGGAACACTGAATACTCTCATCGAGAATATCGAAGAGTAAATTAATGCACAGGGTTGTCGCAAAAGCGACAACCCTTTTATATGTGAGGAAGAAAATCTATGGAATCGCAAAATATTATTCAGCAGTTGTCCGCTATTCCGATTGGCACTATTGTCGCATGGATAACTGTATTGGCAAGTATTATCGGAGTAGTATCGACAGGCACAATCAAGCTATACAAGATTTTTGAGAAGGCTCACGAAACCAAGGAAGAGAATGAGGAATTCAGAAAACTCGTCAAGGATCACGAAGCGGAAATCAAGACAATCAAAGATATACTTCTTAACATCCAAAAGAAAATGGATGAAAATGATAGACTTGAACTGAAAAATCTCAGGCACAAAATTGTTCGTGCTGCCGAAGAATATATTGCAAACGGTAAGATTACAATTCGGCAACTCAAAGCATTGGAAGAGTTATTCGAAGAATATCACAAGAGAAATGGCAATAGTTATGTTTCCACATTGATGCAAAAAGTTAGATTACTTCCCGTAATTGGCGAACTCGATGAGGATGGAAACGATATAAACTGATAACTAAAGGTATTATAAATGGATATATTAGTAAATGTTTCAAGCCAAAAACTAAGAATCCCAACAAATATGCGCAATATTGTTGAGCGTTCTCAAAAGTTTGTCCATTTTGTTTTTAACCTTAGTAGCGATTGGGACGACTTGACTGCATTTGCACAGTTTCAACAAAATGGGAAATCATATAATGTTTATCTTGATAAAGAAAACAAAGCATCTCTCCCTTATGAAATTAAAACTGGTGAATGTTCGGTGATGCTTTACGGGACAGATGATGAAATCATGACTCCGACAAATGCATACAAATTTAATGTGCAGATTAATGAACTTGTCGAAGACGGTGAAAGCATTGAAATCGCAAAATCTCTTTATTCTCAATTGGTTGCAAAGGTAAATCTTCTTGAGGTTGACGCTAAGACTAACTACGGCAGTCCGCTCACAGCGCCATCCCCATCCAAAATGACAGAACACGGGAAAGTGTATGTTTATACAGGTGAAACAGAAGGTAAATTCAAAACTGGATATTGGTATTATTATAAAGACGGTGAATGGGAAGAAGGTGGGCTATATAACTCAGTAGCTATCCCGGATAATATTACCAGTAAAATAGACGCCGTGCAAAACGAGTTATCAGAGATGACAACCAGTGCTGCACAAACAGCAGAAACCGCATTATCAATGGCTAATAATGCGGAAAATCACATATCAGAATTAGATAACGCAATAGACGCAATTTATACAGAACTTGAAAACGTCTCTATCGACCCGGATGATTTAGGTCTGTATCAGGATCCAGATACTTATTATGTATATCCGACATACCGTGGCGTCCGTTCCGAAAATGGAGTTCCACTTGCTGGCGGCGGTGGTGGTAGTGGCGGTGGCGGTGGAGACATCATATCCGCAGTCCTCACCGTAGAAAACACCACAGGATGGTTGTCAAAAACCATAGCAGACGGTGCGCCGTGCGAAGTCTCATTTACATGGTCTTCCATTGATAATGAGATGCCGACAGGTGACGGCAATATGCGCATAACTATAAATGATGTGGTCAGGGCGTCTATTCAAATTGCGCAAGGAAGCGTGTCTATAGACTTGACACCGTATCTGTCGTCTGGCATTAACAAAGTAAAGATTAGAATCTCAGACGCTTACGACCAAGGTAAGACAACTACATTTACGATAACTTCTGTCGCATTGTCAATCTCGTCAACATTTGATACGACTCAGCCGTATACGAGTACATTCACATTCCCTTGTACCCCTGTCGGCAACGTTGAGAAAACGATACATGTACTGATTGACGATAATGAAGTTGTGACACAGACGACAAGTCTGTCCGCAAGACAGCTTAACCTTGTTATTCCTGCGCAGTCACATGGCGGACATTCGTTAAAGGTATACTTTACGGCTAATATTAACGGTGAAACGGTAAACTCTAATACTTTGTATTACGAGTTTATTTTCCTTGTTCCACTTAATAACACGGTAGTTATCACATCGTCTTTCAATACAGAAAGTGTTGCACAATACTCTTCCGTCCCGATTCCATATACCGTTTATGATCCAGCATCGTTGACTTCTGACGTTAATATCTATGTCAATGATACTCTTGTATCAACGCAGACAGTAGACAGGACTGAACAAAGTTATACAGTTAAGGTCAACACTGCTGGAACAGAAATAATTCGGATTGAAAGTGGTGGCACTTCAAAAACAATCCAGTTTACTGTCACTGAATCCACTATTGACGTTGAAGCCGAAACGCAAGATTTAGCATTGTACTTTACGGCGCAAGGCAGAAGCAACAATGAAGAGCATCCCGAAGTATGGAGAAGTGGAAATGTTTCTGCGCAGTTATCAGGTTTCACTTGGAGACTTGATGGATGGCAAACAGATAGTGACTCAATCAATGTTTTAAGGTTGAATGATGAAGCAAGAGTAACTATTCCATATCTTCTCTTCGGCGAAGATTTTAAGGGTACTGGCAAGACAATCGAAATCGAATTCGCTACACGGGATGTTGTTGATTACAGCGCTACAATATTATCATGTCTTAATGGTGGAACTGGATTAAAGATTACGCCACAGATGGTTGAATTTTCTGGCGCACAAACAAGCATAAGCACACTCTATAAAGATAATGAACATCTCAGACTTTCTATCGTAGTTGAGAAGCAATCAGAGAATAGGCTTATATTGATATATATCAACGGCATTATGTCAAGGGCTATTCAATATGCATCTGGTGAAAGATTTTCTCAACTTAATCCAGCCAACATTACTATTGGCTCAGATGATTGTGGAATAGATATTTACAATATCAGAGTATATGACAACGACCTTAATCGCCAACAGATACTTGATAACTGGATTGCGGACACACAAGTAGGTTCACTTATGCTTGAAAGGTACACTCGTAACAATGTTTACGATGCTTATGGCGCAATTACGCCGTCCAATCTTCCTTCTGGTTTACCGTACTTCATTATCGAATGCCCTGAACTTCCGCAGTTTAAGGGGGACAAGAAGACCGTCAGCGGATCCTATACAAATACTATGTATCCCTCGCGTTCATTTACGTTTGACGGTTGTGAGATTGACGCACAGGGTACATCTTCCTCTGTTTACTATGTCAAGAACCTTGACATGAAATTCAAGCATGGATTCGTCACCACGAACGGCACGCTGAGCAGTTATGCACTGCGCCCCGGCTCTATCCCCTTTAACCGCTTTGTCCTCAAGGCGGATGTGGCTTCCATTGAGGGGTGGAATAACACGGGCTTGACAATGTTTTACAACGACACATGCCCGTATAAAACGCCTGAAATGGAGAAAAACAGCAAGGTTAGATGGGGCATTGAGGGTATCCCGATTGTGGTTTTTTGGCACAATACGGACACCGGCGTGACTGAGTTTATCGGCAAGTACAATTTCAACCTGCCGAAGCGTGCGCCTGAACCCTATGGCTACGGCGAGGATAAGACCCTTGAGTCGTGGGAGTGGGAAAGAAACAACTCCGCAAATGTAAAGTTTCAGGACAACGATTTTGAATCGCAGTCATGGGACGAGACAAAACAGGAAAACTATCCCACATATTATGACGATTTTGAGGCACGCTTCCCGTCAGATACTTACAGAGATATTACTCAATTGAACGAGTTCCTGTCTTGGGTTAAATCGACATGGAGAGAAACAGCAACGGGAGATACACTCCCGAATCCTGTCACATATACACTTGGTACAACTTCTACTATTACACCTTATTCGTCAGATACGAGTTTTACCGTAACTGAAAGAACAGAGGGCAGTAGTAAAGTATATGATATTGAATTCACAAAAGATACGCCTGCATACAGGCTTACGAAATTCCGCGCAGAGTTTAGTAATTATGCGGAAATCCAGTCCGCAGTATTCTACTACTTGTTCACTGAACAATTCCTAATGATTGATAGTAGAGCCAAAAATATGTTCGTAGGCTTTAATGGTTCTGCGATTTCATAAGGAGATAATATGGCACTTAGAAGAAAAGCAACTTTTCAGCCGTATGACATGGACACCGCTATTGGAACAAACAATAGCGGCGTTTTGATGTTTGGCTATAGTTTAGAAGATACAGATACTGTATCTTCAATAATCAGTGGCGGTGATGATGGTGGCACTGATGCTCCCGTATTCAATGCGCAAGATTCCGTGCTGTGGAATAATGTACGAGATGCTTTTCGAGCAGAAATCTCACAGATGTATCAACAGTTGCGGACTTCTGGTGCGTGGAATGCGCGTGAAATTATTAAACGCGCACAGGATCATCAAGGTCAATGGTGTGAAGCTATCTACAACGAAGACCAAAACTATAAACATCTCATACCGCTTATTAATCCAGTAACAGAAGACGAGAATGGAAACCTGATACGCACAGACCGATACTTGACGATGCTGCAAGGTAGTAAAGAGGAACAGCGTAAATGGTGGATTACAAATAGATTCCGATACATGGATAGTAAATATGTAACTGGTGATGCAGTTAACTCAGTAATCTCTATGCGTGTATTTAATTCAGGCACGCTCACATTGACAGCTGCAACTGACCTGTATCTTGCTGTCCGTTTCGGCGGTGGTTCAACCCCAATCCTGCAAAGAAGGAACGCTAATACACCTGCTAATTTTACATACACAGCAGAGACAGGCGTAACGGAAATGGAAACATGGATTTATTCTGCTGACCTGATTACCGATGTTGGCGATTTATCCGTGTTCTACGGAAATGAATTCGACTTTTCAAGAGCGACAAGATTGCAAAGACTCAAAATCGGCGACTCTTCTCCGACTTACAGCAATGCAAATCTGAAAGCACTTGATGTTAGAAATTCGGCATTACTTGAATATATTGACGTTCGCAACTGCCCGAATCTTGCGATTACTGTAAACCTTGAAGGAAGTCCAAGATTAAAAGAAGCGTACTTTGATGGAACGTCTATTACAGGTTGTGACCTTGCGGATGGCGCATCAATAGAAAAGTTACATCTTCCGTCAACTATCACAACTTTAACACTCATTAATCTTAATAAACTTACAGAATTTGTATGTCCTGATTTCTCGAATGTTTCAAGGCTTATGATTACCAACATGGATTCCGATGTCGTAGATCCTCTGGAAATTCTTGCAGATATTCCTGCGAACTCTCAGGTCAATATTCAGGGTCTGTATTTTGAAGCGTCAGACGGCGCAGAAATCGAGTCGTTCCTTGACCTGCTCGACACGATGCGTGGCGTTTCCCGTGAGAAAAATGCGTCAGGCGAATGGATGTATCACGATTATGATACCGCACAGGTATCAGGTACAATCCACACAGCATCTCTAACAGGTTCACAGATAGCAAGCTACAACCAGCGCTATCCTTATCTTACGATTACTGCTGACCATACCACTTCCATTCTTACATACAAGACATACGATGGGTCATCTACACTGTATACTGAGACTATCTATGATGGTGGAAACGGTACTAAAGAGAACACGACAACAAGACCTGCCGATAAGCGTTACACATACACTCCTAACGGTTGGTCTAAGGTCGCTAATGGCAATCCTGACGCAAACGCACTTGTTAACGTTGTTGCAGATAGAACTGTTTATGCGGCATATGACGCAGAAGGACAGAAATATAGAGTAAGGTTCTACAATGGCAGTACACTTATGAAGACTGTTAATGATGTACTGTACGGCGGTACGGCAGAACCTCCTACAGAGACACCTGTATATACATCAGACCCTGAAAACTTCTCGTTTACTGGTTGGAGTCCTTCAAATATGAATATCGAAGGTAATACAGACTGTTACGCACAATACAGATTTACAGGTATTGTCGCTCGTAAGCTGATTGATAGAAATATTAGCGGTGATTGTAGCAATGATAGAGTTACCTCGATAGGCGATTATGCGTTCTATGGCTGTACGAAACTTACAACGGTTGATTTCCCTGCTGTAACTTCGATAGGTGATAATGCGTTTAATGGCTGTTCAAATCTCACAACAGCTAACTTCCCTGTCGCAATCATAATAGGTGATAATGCGTTTAGTAATTGTTCAAAGTTCACAACCGCTAATTTCCCTGCTGTAACCACAATAGGCAGTAGTGCGTTTAGTAGTTCAACGCTCACAACGGTTGATTTCCCTGCTGTAACCTCGATAAGCAGTGGTGCGTTCCGGTACTGTTCGCAACTCACAACACTAATTCTCCGTAATACAGAGAAAGTAGCTACTTTAAACAGTACAAACGCATTTAATAATGCAGCCAAATGCATCATTTATGTTCCAGATGAATTAGTTGATGATTATAAAGCCGCTTCTAACTGGTCAAAATATGCTAATAGGATTAAGGGACTGTCTGAGTTACCGATGTAAGGAGGTGATAATTTATGGCGAATACAATAGATGTGCTTGGCGATAACGCTGTCACTGATTCTATTATTGAACGAAGTATTACGGAAATAGTAGACGATGTGCTCACCTCGATAGGCAATTATGTGTTCTATAACTGTTCAAATCTCACAACCGCTAATTTCCCTGCTGTAACCACAATAGGCGGTAGTGCGTTCCGTGGTTGTTCGCAACTCACAACCGCTAATTTCCCTGTCGCAATCATAATTAACAGTTATGCGTTCTATGACTGTTCAAGCATCACAACCGCTAATTTCCCTGCTGTAACCACAATAGGCGGTAGTGCGTTTAGTAGCTGTTCAAAGCTCACAACCGCTAATTTCCCTGCTGTAACCTCCTCGATAGGCAGTAGTGCGTTCTATGACTGTTCAAATCTCACAACCGCTAATTTCCCTGCTGTAACTTCGATAGGCAATAGTGTGTTTAGTAGCTGTTCAAAGCTCACAACGGTTGATTTCCCTGCTGTAACCATAATAGGTGATAATGCGTTTAGTAGCTGTTCAAATCTCACAACCGCTAATTTCCCTGCTGTAACTTCGATAAGCAGTGGTGCGTTTAGTGGCTGTACGAAACTCACAACGCTAATTCTCCGTAATACAGAGAAAGTTGCTACTTTAAACAGTACAAACGCATTTAATAATGCAGCCAACTGCATCATTTATGTTCCAGATGAATTAGTTGATGATTATAAAACCGCAACAAACTGGTCTGCCTATGCTTATAGAATCAAGGGACTGTCTGAGTTACCCGAAACAGAATAAGGAGAAAACGCTATGATAAAAACTGAATTTTACTTAACACGAGTGGATGGTGTAAGGCTGTACAGAACCTACTCAACATCGGGAAAAATGATTGAACGTGACGGCGTACTGTATAGCGAAGCAATTGATCCAGAAGGCGTAAACCGTGTATACACGGAAACTGATATTGATAATGAGGCAGACAATGTTACTGCCGAAGAAGCACTCTCGATTATCACTGGGGGAGAGGTATGAACATTGAACGAGCAAAAGAGCTGCGCCGAATCATCAGTGGTGCGATGCAGAGTGTCGATGACGAAACCGCCGTGAATAATCCGTTGTTATTCCCTGAATGGGAAGACGATAAAGAATATCCTGTCGGTTTCAAACTTCAATATAGTGGCACTCTGTATAAAGTGTTACAGGCTCATAATTCACAATCTGACTGGACGCCTGAAAACGCACCATCTTTGTTTACAAAGGTTCTTGCAGGACAAGAAGGAACAGAGATTGGTGAATGGGAACAGCCCGATTCGACAAACCCGTACATGACGGGAGATAAAGTAACTTTTAACGGAAAAGTTTATGAATCCGTTATTGATAATAATGTTTGGAGTCCAAGCGCATACCCAGCAGGATGGAAAGAAATTTCCTAATGCTGGGTTTTGTATTGGAATCGGGCAAATTACTGCTATGAATGGCGATGATTTTTTGTTTGATGCAGGACTTGGTTACATTAACGATATGATTGTTATCGGTTCAAGAAATGTAATCAGTTTAAATAATTGATAACTTTATGTGGCAGTTTCTAAATCAGCCACTTTTTTTATAGGAGTTAATTCTATATTATGAATAATTTCAATTATCCATTTAACCAAAATGGGAACAATAATCAAAATAATTGGCAGAATAACGGTCAGAATTGGCAAGGATACGGACAGAACAATATGCAAGATAACGGGCTGTACGGATTCCAACGTATGCCGATGAATTACCAACAAATGAGAAATATGATGAGCCAACCTATTCAACAGGGTTCGCAAGGATCCTCGAAGATAGACAGGGTTAACGGTAAAGAAGGCGCAGAAGCATACTTCCTTATGCCGAACAGCGAAGTTTTACTGCTTGATACGACTAACCCTATCATTTGGCTCAAACAGACTGACAGCGCTGGTTACGGCACTGTCACAGGATTTAACGTTATACCGCTGAAAGACAACACAGAAGAATCACAACAAGATTATTCTGCGCTCGAACAGCGAATCGCATATATAGAACAGATATTGGATGATATGACTTATGAACAACCAGAACAGAAACAACAGAATGTACAACAGTCCACAACAGCAAACGTACAACCGCAACCCAATACTGCAAACCCTAAACCAAGGCACACCTCAAAATAATCAAGATGTTTTGACGGGGATGGTTAATGCATACCTCAATGCGAGTAATCCGCAACGAATGTTGAATAGTATTATCCAACAAAATCCGCAGATGCAACAAGTGGTGAATCTTGTTAATCAAAGCGGTGGTAATGCGCAAAACCTATTTTACGCTTTGGCAAGACAAATGGGAGTTAACCCCGAAGCATTTCTTAGAAGCAAATTCGGACAACGATTCCCATTTAACTAATTTGGGATAACACCGCTTATGCGGTTTATCAATATAAGAGAGACTGTAGAAGGAGGTAAGTTCGAAGCAAGACAAAGTGCACTTGTCTTGTATCCATTTTTAATTGCCAATGCATTGAGCATAAGAGAAAAGGGAAACAAAGAAACAATGGCTATTACAAACGATTTAACTCTTAACTCAACAATGGAGGAAAACAAAATGGAAGGAACTTCTCTTTCTGCAAGTGATGTTGCAATGCTGGCTGGTAACAACGATGGTTTTGGCAACAACGGTCTTTGGCTCTTCGCAATCCTTGCCCTTATGGGTGGCGGATTTGGTGGTTGGGGCAACAACCGCTTCGGCTATGAGCCTCAGTACGCTACACAGGATTTCGTACAGAACGGTTTTAACTTCAATGATATTCAGGATCAGAACCGCGACCTGATGAACGCTATTAACAGCGGAACCGCACAGTCTGTCGCAGCTACCAATCAGGCTAAGTATGATAACATCAACGTAGCAAAAGACATCCAGACCACAATCATTTCCCAGATTGGCGATATTAAAGCTAATCAGCAGGCGATGATGAGTCATCAGTCTGAGTGTTGCACAGAACAGCTTCGTGCTATCGACAATGCGAAGTTTGAAGCTGCTCAGAATACTGCCCTTATCAACGCAAACATCACTGATAAGGCTCAGAAGATTATCGACACTCTGAACGGTAATCAGATGGCTATGATGCGTGACCAGATTCAGAATCTTACACTTCAGAATATGATGAACGGCGTTGTTCGTTACCCTATGGCCTCCACTTATACCGCAGGCGCGAATCCGTTCTGCAACTGCGGAAACTTCAACGGATGTTGCTGTAACTAATGATTGGACTTATTAATTCGCAACAGGCTTCGGACTGTTGTTTTTAATTGAGGTGAAGTTATATGCTTGATATTTATAGCAATAACGTAACTGTCCCCGAACAGTCACCTATTCCATTCAACAGTACAAACGTTGATAAGGGAAATGATGGAGTAACCCGTCAAGGGACAGTTACAGTACAATTTAATAAATGTGGTGTATTTAAGGTAGATTTCCATGCTACCGCTATTGCCGGTACTGCTGGCACTATCACCACGCAACTGCGCAAGAATGGTATCTTGCAACCGCAAGCCGTGTCGAGTCAGACAGCTGCCGACACTACATCGTCTTACGCGCTTTCATTCTCAACCTTAGTTCAGGTTGACAGGAACAATTGTAGATGCAATATGTGTTCAATTCCCGTAACCATTGACGTATTTAACAATTCTACAATCCCTGTTACGTTTGGCGTGGCAGACGTTGTTGTGACACCTGTTTCAAGATGACGGTAGAAGAAGTTTTTACTAAGATGGCATCCCACATGCTGGATGGAGTAATGATACATGAGCAACTTGTTCATTATCATAACTTTCTTCATCTTCCGGGATATGCGAGATTCCATATGGAGAGATGCTTAGAAGAGTCGGTGAGTTATATGAGATTGTATAATTATTATCTTTCTCACTATGGCAAACTGATACCGGACGTAAAAGTTGCGCCAACAAACGTAATTCCGAAGACGTGGTACTCCCACACAAAGAAGGACGTTGACTCTTCTACTCTCAGGAGTTCAGTGAAAGCTGGACTTGAAATGTGGATAGATTGGGAAAAGGACACACAGAAGCTATATCAAGAATTATACATGGCATTGATGGAAATCGGAGAAATTGCTTCTGCGAATTACGTCAGTGAATGTATATCGGACGTAACCGAAGAACTGAAAGAAGCCGAGTGTTATTATCTTAATAAAAAGATCCGTGATTATGACATAACGGATATTATGGATGAACAAGCAAAATTCTCTAAGGAGAAATGTAAGGAAATCTGCAAGGTAATAAAGGATTCTTTTAGCGTCTAATTATTAATCTCTAAAGCTAATGTATTGGCAAAATTATTTAGGACTGAGGTGCACTCTCAGTCCTATTTTTTTACGATTATATAGGATGATAACACATGAATTACGAATTGAATTATTTGATTGAACATGGGATAATAGACGTATCCAGTATTCAATCAATGTACGAGATGAACAAGAGAAAAGAGTTATTAGACAAACATCCATATGACTATTGGCAAGGCAAGAATGGCAAATGGTATGTATATCTGCCTGATAAAGAAAAAGGCAGAGTCCTTAAAAAACGCAACACACAAAAAGAGATTGAAAATGTTGTTGTTGGCTATCAGTCTGAGTTGATAGACAATCCCACTATCGAAGAAGTATTTAACGAATGGAATGACTACAGGCTCGACTTAAAGAAGATTGAGAAGTCTTCACACACGAGAATGAAACAAGTTTTTTATCGTCATTATAAGACGTTTGGAAAGCGAAAAATCAAAGATGTTACACAGGAAGACTTCGTTGAATTCCTTGAAAGACAGATTCCTGAACACAATCTTTCGTCTAAAGCGTTCGCAAGTTTAAAGACAATCACAAGGGGATTTCTGAAAAGGGCAAAAAGAAAGAAGCTGATTACTTTTAGTCCTGAGTTGATGTTCGCGGATCTTGATGTTTCAGAAAATGAGTTTGCCAAAACGCACAGAGAAGACTGCGAACAAGTCTTCGATGAACCAGAAACGTCTGCAATGATTTCCTATCTCACAGAGAATATCGACATTATAAACTCTGCTATCCTTCTACTGTTTGTCAGTGGAATGCGGATAGGTGAAGTTGCTGCGTTGAAGCACGAAGACTTAGACCCGTTCAAGAACACGGTCAGGATAAGGCGTACTGAAACAAGATATTCAGAGGATGGCAAAACTTACTACGCTGTCAAGGATTACCCGAAAACGAAATCGGGCATGAGGGAAATAGTTATCCCGTCAAGTTATCGTTGGCTGATTCGTGACTTGTTTTACAGTTCAGAGAATCGGGAGTATGTCTTTGAAGACGATAATGGTGACAGGATCCAGACTTATAAGATAAGGAAACGTGAATATTATGTATGCAAACAAGTTGGTGCATACAAAAAATCGCCCCACAAAATCAGGGCGACTTACGACACGATTCTTCTTGACGCGAATGTTGACAGGCGAATGGTTAAAGACCAGATGGGACACTCAGATATTAAAACTTCTGAAAGCAACTACCATCGGAACAGGAAAAGTCATGACAGAAAAGTATCTATCATGGACTCTATTCCTGAGTTCCGTATGGCGTGATTACCTCTTTGATTACCTTTAGTTAATCGAAGTAAGACGAAGTTCGCAGAATCCGCATAACTAAAGGCTCTCAGACCAAAAGAGTAAAGCTGGCAACGAGAATCGAACTCCGCCGAACTTTGAAAATTCCCTTTATTTATAAGGCTCTCAGCGATTTTCTTTGATTACTTTTGATTACAAGGTAATCAGATTATACTATAGGAAGGAGCGATTGGATACTGGATTTTGGCTACCTTCTTATTTCTTCGTATTTACAAATCCAACAAAACAGTCCCCACAAATACAAACATGTGACGGTTATAAGTGAACCATATCCAACAGCGATTAACAAACCGTTTATATTCATTTTGCCTTTCCTTTCTTTTACACCATAACCGCATCTGCCACTTTGAAAATTTCTTCTAATGATTTTGCAGTTGCACCTTTCTCAAATTCATCAAACGTCATCTTCTCGATTTCGCCATTCATAAATTTCAGGACTTGTTCGATATTGTTTTCTGTAGCATCAATTCTTACACAACTATCAACATTGTTGCCAGTTATTTCAATGTAGATAATCTGCTCTAAAGCATCATAATTCTCTTTGGCGATTACGAACATACCATGTATTGCACCTCTTTCGCCAGCAATCAAACATCTACATTCTGTCTCAGGTTTAAATATCTGAAAAAAGAATCCGCTCATATCATAAATTTCATACGGGCAGTAGCACCTGTTTTCGAGATAATCGTCCATATCGGCAATATCGCTAAGTTTGTTATATTTACTCGCTGTCATATAATTTATTCCTTTCTCTTAATTTATCAACAGTGATGACATTACCGTTTTCGTCAAGCATTACGGACATGCCATATTGGTACAGTCCGTTATATACCAGATATACAACATTTGTATTTTCATCAACTACGTATAAAAATCTATCATTTCCGTATGTGGTTATGTTCGGATAGCCGATTGGTGATTCTTTGTGTCCATTCAATCCATTGGCTGGTTCACTTCCATGACATCCCACAAGACAAACAATCATCAGAATCAAAACTATAAATCTCTTAAACATCTACTACCTCTTTCTTACTTTCGTCAAAGAACTCGTAATCACCGTAAGAATTACACCTGATAAACACCCACGGCATCTCTCTCAAAACTGTTCTTCCCTTAATCATTAAATCAAGGATCTTTGTATATTCCAAAACTGTTCTCTTGCGTTTATGAACACGCATGTCTGGGTCTATATATGTAATAACATCTTTCACGTCTTGAAGTGCTTGAAGATAACCTTGAACGTATGTGTAGCCGTGGACATGAGATGGGTTAGAGAGTTGCTTTACTTTAGCGACAGCCTTATTAATAATGTAGGTGTCTCTTCTTTGGCAATCTTCGAGCAGTTTAATATATTCTAAATCATTTTCACCTTTAATCCACTTGAAGTCTTGTACTGTCGGATTTGTACTCATACTTTACCTTTTTAATCTTACTGTCAATTTTTTGACTTTCCTGATAAAATCATTACTGTCAAAATTCGATACTGCATGTATTCCAGCATTTCCGATTACAACAACGAGTAAAATTTCTAACACTAAAATCAGTATATCGCCAATTATATTTATTACGTTTTCAATTATGCTTATCATACTTGCTTCTTTCTTCTCTCTCCGTCTGCGCAAAACCAGTTATCATCCCTTGGCAACTGCCAAACAATATCGTGTCCGCAGTCACACTTCTTGTCTTCTGGATCACGATGAATACAATCTTTGCACTTGACAATTCTCACAGAAGAGTCTTTAGGAATATAGTTTTCGCAATCAAGCGTGCAAGGGCACCAACCGAACGTAGTCTCGGCAAGACAACAATCTACTCTCGCACCCATATAAGGTTCTTCGTGATAATGTAAGCAATCTTTTCTTATTCTCATTTTCTTTTCTTCCCATCCATCTTCGCTCCGCAGTTGGGGCAGAAATTAGTATTGCCTGTCCACTTTGACACAGGATAGCCACATGAAGAACATTTCATCCATGCCTCTTTAAATTCATAATTTTCTTTCTGCGGTATCCAATATGCATGTACAACAGGAGCAACATCGGCAGGCGGAATAAGCCGCATTGATTGTTCGCTCAACGGATTATTGCATAATTCTATCGCATCCTCTCTGCGGATATATTCAACCATGCTTCTCACCCCCCATCCATCTTCGCTCCGCAATTGGGGCAGAAATTATATGTCGGTTTCTCGTCCCAATCCTCAAAGCAACATCCGCACACGGAGCAATACCACATATCGCAGACAGGATTTCCGTCTGCATAACCGTCATACTCTCCGACATACTTGCCATGTACCACAGGAGCAACATCGGCAGGTGGCAGTTCCTCTAACCGTTTCTTGCAGTCATCTCTCTCTGCCCATGTAATATTGCCGTTTGCACATTCCACAGAATTCACCGCATCCTGTTTGCGGATATATTCAGTCATTTTTGCCTCCATCCATGCGTCACCAGAGTAACATCGTCCATAGTCTCTCCAAGACATTTCCCGATTTGTTTTAGTTGTTCTACCGCAACATCTCTCTCCCACATTACTTGTTTATAAGCTGATACTGACACGGCATCGGCAGGTTCAATGGATTCGATAATGCTTATAGCATCCGCAAACGCTTCATCCGCTATGTGGATTTCATGGTCAAATTCTCCCGTTCCGTCAGGCGTTGCAGGTGTCGGCATGGTTTTTGTAAGTGCATCCACCGCATCTGCTCTGCGGATATAATCACTGCTCATTGTCTTCCTCCGCTTCATCCTCTTCTTCAAAGTCTAATTCTTCGTCTATTGCTTCAAGCAATTCTCCGATGCCATCATCAAGGTCATAAATATTCAGCCGCCTGTAAATCTTTGCATCTTCTCGCGTTCTCATATTACTCTTCTCCATGTGCATCCATCTTTGCCCCGCATTTCCAACAATACGGTACTTCTACGATTGGGTTATGTGATTCTCCGCGTCCGCAATTAGAGCATGAATAATATGCGTTGCCATTATCGTCTTCTGCGGATGTTTGAATCCAATGTGCATGTACCACCTGCACAACATCAGCAGGTTCAGGGCAACCCTCTTTTGTAAACCTGTCTAAAAGATTCTCTATTGTGTCAGTCTCCATTGTATGTTTCTCTATGCCATAGGAATCATCGAGAAACGGCATACTAACCACTGTGTCTGCATCTATATACTTAGCCATCGTCCTCTTCTTCCTCAACGCTCAATATCTGATAATTGTCAATGTCGATAGGATCAAAAGACGCCTTTGCGTCCTCTTCTGATGTACCATATACAACCGCACTGAATGTTCCCTCAATGATATATGGCTTCTTTTTCATACTCATCCCCCAAGCGTAACAAACTTGCGTTTCTCAGGCTTCTTGCTCTCAAAATAATTAATGTTATGCTCTGTCACGGCGACATTCTCACCGTCACATCCAATGCTCTTCAAATTGATTGCCAACTCCGCATCAGTGAGTTTCCGCTCTTTGCACCAATCGTAAAATTCCTGAACTGTCATGACTTCTTCCCTTCTGATACTTCAATCTTCGGCACTGGTTCTGAACCCGTTTGTAACGGCGAACCCCAATTACTCAACCCTCTCACGCATCTAATAGCGTCCCAGATACATTCAGCGATAAGCATGTCGTCTGTTTTCTCTTTCAGATAGCCTGTCGGCTCAAACGCGATCCTGAAAAACGCTCTCATGACTTCCTGCATGTGGTCGCGCCTTGCGATATACATGTCAAACAACCATTTATGGTTCGGATTTTCTGGTGACAGGTCTACGTTAAGACTTGCTATGTCGTTGCAGAAATCAAAATCCTGTCCCATTCGTAAGCGAAACCATTCTTCGAGCGCGTTCTGAATTACTCTGACCTGATTTTCAGTGAGTTCGATTGTATACTTTTTAGGCTCTTTCATCATTAATCACCCCTTGTATGTTTCTGGTAAATTTCGCCACGCAATAGCGTCATACATTACTTCACTATCCGATTCGCACATCCATTGTTCGTCCATGTAATGAAGATAGCCAATGATTACATTCTCGTATTTGTCGCAAGCCATTACCTCGTAATCGGGAATGTCAATGGTTTCGCTACATGGGATCCATTTGCACTCTTCAAGTGCAGAAATCGCAGAATCAAACACTTCCGCATTAACATGAACCCCTTGTTTTTCAAGCATTCGCCTATAACGTATCAGTTCAAAAATAATGTCTTTCGTCTTCAAATCTCTATTCTCTCCTTGACAAAACTGTTTATCTTTTCCTGTTGCTCGTTAAGACCTCTTTGAATTTCTCTGATTAATCTGGCTTGATTATTCATTTGAAACATTCGGTTATCATATTTTGCTTTTTCTTTGAAAAACAGTCTGTATGCCAAAACACTCCTGAAATTCTTAAACTCAACAAGTTCGCTATCGTAGAACACACATGCTTCGCAAAGTGAAAAGCGTTCTGGCATTACGGCGTATATCATTCTGAACTGCCGATACGTCAGCCTTGCTGCATCTTCGTTCACATCATTTATCCAAATGATATGATTAATAATCATGAGAATTAATAAGACAAATACTAATATCATCAAGAAGCAAATAATAATCCACACTTATTCGTCCTCGTCTTTCCCGTAAATTAAAAGCTGCCCACAATGCTCACATGACAGCATCGACTTCATCCAATACAAATGTCCGCAAGTTGGACACTGATACCTGATGATATTTCCGTTTTCTATTCTTATAAGTCTTTCGCGAATTTGTTTTCTAAGCGAAGTGGTTGCAAAGTTTTTTGTTTTCGAGTCAAGATCCTTGCTGTTTTCAATTTGTGTAATTGCCTTTTGGATTTTGGCTTCATACTTAACATCACGCACAGGCGCGTGTCTGACATCTTTTAGGTTAATCTGCTTCATTTTTAATTTCTTCTATGGCTTTCTCGAAGTCGGAAATTGTGCAATCTAACGATTCCATTATACCTTCGATTTTTTTGCGGATACGGCTGTCTGCTTTTGGCACAGGCTTTTTTGGTCTAAACCTATTCAGATAACCGCAACAGCAATTTGAACACGGCTCATCTACCACATCTTTACCTGCATATTCACAAAACTCGCAAGTCGCTCTTCTGTTTTCGGCATCGTTTACGCCTTGCTGATACGCTTTGTCTACACGTTCCTGTTCTGCGTCCAGCATGATTTTCTGACAGTCTTGGCATTCGTGTTTTGCATCATCGTAGCCACGCTTGTATGCTTCTACCTGCGCATTTTCCGCCCGTGTTTCAATATCGTTTACAACCATAAGCATCTTACCAATGCGAGGTTTAATGTCTTTCCACATTTCAGACGGTTTAATAAAGTTCGCTCCGTATTCCATCCTGCTCACTCCTTTTCAGATTCAATCATCTTCCGCAAAACTTCTGTCACGCCATCGTAGCCGTACTGCTCAACAAGCGTTGAGAGGTCTTTATCGAATTTCTGCTTGTCAAAACGTGCAAGTTCATTGAGAATCTCTTCGGGCTTATATGCTCTAAAAATATACTCAATATTACCACCGTCAAATGCACATATCCTTGTACCAACATCTGTAAGTTTAATTACAGCTTCACACATTTCTTTCCTGCCTTGCTTTACACCTTGCTCGTATCCCTCGCTGAATCCGATTCCATGTGCCTCGTCAGCAAGTAATTCCATGTCGGGTTTGATGTATGACGTTGGTTCAAGCTGAATTACTTCTGGCGGATTTGTGAAACAGGATCCGTTTCTCACGAGATAGACGCTTACTTCTCCTCTCCTGTCGTTAAATGCGATTGTGTATTTCGCCATAATCACTCTCCAAAAACCCACTTTCTACACTTATCAACTTCTTCATCACTCATTCTGCGGTAGATTTTTCTCATTATCTTTTTACATCGTTTGTAACCGACCAAGTAACCGATTATAAAAAATGAAATACTACAAACGGCTGCGCTTACCAGTCCCATATCTTTCCTCATCATTTTTTAATATAATTCTTGCCGCGATCCAAATGACTGTTACAACGAAGTACGCCATTATCGCTCTCCAAAATGCAGCCTTGCCTACTCCGCCGAAGCACATAATGACAAGCAGTATTGAATTAAATATATCCAGTCTCATATAATCCTCTTAATATTATATTGCATTATTTATATCGTGTTCTATATTCACGTTTCTCTTACCACAATTCGGGCAAAAATTGTAATACATCCTGTCAATCTTCTCAGGCAGCTTTATGTACACTCCACATTTTGTGCATCGGAAAATGTCTGTCGGAATTGAAGGATGTGGAATCCATTCGCCATATTCAGCGGTTTCTTTGTAATACTTTTCTGTCATAATTATTACGCCGTTTGGAGACTTGCGACTTTAGTCGTGAGAGGAAAACGGCTTCTCCTTTCAGTTAAAACATTCCTGCTTGTCTCCACCAACTTTAGTTTCTTATAAGAAACATTACCGCCATTTACCTTATCTCCATTTAGCGTTCGAATATCAAAATACCCAGATAATCTTCTTCCAAAGATATAATATAGACTACCGTTATATTGCACTTTATCAAAAAGCCGAAAGCCTTTTACATACTTGGGTGCTTGGTTCGATTTCTTTTTACTACCTTTAAGTATCTTCGCTCTGTGTATCTGCCTATTTGTTTTTCTAACACATTTCTGATAGTAGTAATAATCAAGTCTTTGAGCATCGAAATTCCCAGCGATACAGTAGGCGTCAATATAATGTTCTTTTGGTAGATGGTTCTCTATTCTGTTATGCTTCGTAATATATCCATATGTCATATGAACATTGCGATATAATTCTTTAAGCCTGTTATAAAAAGTCCATCTCATAATTCCCATAAAGGCTGAATCTCTGAAAGACATTCCTCGTTTAATCTTTGATGGAAGTTTCACGGTTCCTTTATGGTATCCGCTATGGCATGTCCGACAAAGCGTGATAAGATTATTTGGTGCATCACCACCAGTTTTTCTACTTTCAATGTGATGAACTTCCAACACACTATCCTTGGATTTGCCTTTACAGCATTGGCATATATGGTCATCTCTCCAAAGAACATATTCTCTTACATTATTAAACCCAAGTTGATTGCCTTGTTGATATTCAACTCCACTAATGTCTGGATTCTGGATCTTTTGAATATCGAAACTTGCAGTTTCAACAACGATTCTGTTTACGGGAAGTATCTTGTGAACATCTCTTACAACCCTGAAATGACTGTTAATTTTACTTTCGATAGACGGGGCAAGCCATCCTTTATGTTTTGACTTTACACGATTTTGGAATTTAGGTTTTCTGTATCGTGTTTTTCTGCTTCTTCTTCCAAACCTATACTGTCTTCTCGTAGACAGTTTATCTACAATGTCATTTCGGATTTCTACATCGGCAGCATACAGTTCTTTCTTTTTAGTAGTTGCAGAAACACCTATATGCTTACTTCCTGCATCAATCCCAAGAGTTATATCTTGCGTATACCCAGAACTCCCGTAAAGAAGTTGGATCGTAAATGGTTCTGTTCTTTTAACTTTTGCTTTTCCTTGTTTTAGCAATTTCCTTGCTTTGCAAGGACTGCATGGCATCAAAGGTCTGCCATGTTTGTTTAGCACGTATACCACCATTGGATACACCTCCTATTCCTAAGTTAGTTACTCTTCGACAATGTTATCTATACTTGTCGTAATCGAACACATTAGGTTGACTGTTCCTACCCATCAGAACTGTTTACAGAGCCTACACAGAGCCGTAGGTTAGAGCATACGCCCACGGGTGTGATAATATAGATAACGTAGCACTCGAAGTGCTTAGTCTGGTCAACAACGGGACAAGCCCGTGACTTTAGTCATGGGTTATTGACCTTGGATACATCCAACCGCCAACATAATCAGCCTCGGACGCTCCGTCTGGAATACCATCTGCTCCAAAGTAAAGATTGTATTGGCTCACTACTTTCTGCTCGAATCCTTCTTTACTGCCACAGTACGGGCATCCGTTAATTACTTTCTTATATAGATTCATGCTTTATCCCCGTATCAAACAAAACTGAGCAGTTCTCGCATCTCTGTACATTTTTTGCCAGTTGGCGTACAAACACTTTTCAGCCAATTAGAAACAACCAACTTAGTGTGCGTAGGATTCCAATAAAGCACAGATAAATTATCGCCAGAAATACCATATATAATTGCTTTGGTTCCAGAGGAATTTCCTTCTACTTCGTGCCATAATTTATATCCATCATCCTTATTCTCTTTATCAGACTTGGATTTGGCAACTCTATCAATAATTTCAAAAGGATCATATATCGACAAAATATCAGTTATTGATGACACCCCAAACCAAGTAGTTCTTTCGTCATATGACATAACTGAAATTGTTTTCAATGCATCATGCAACTTTTTTAATCCAGTATCATTACCCTCTTGAAACGCGATTCCGTAACTTTTGTATTCGAGAAATGTAAGCCTTTGCACTTCGTCACAAAGACTATCTACCTGTTCTCTAAGTTTCTTTAACTCATTTTTTTCAGCTTCGTGTCTCGCTCTGTCGTATCTTTCAAGTTTGTTAAGACCTTTCTGGTCAAACACAAGAGACTCGAAAGCTGTAGACTTATATAACTTCTTGCCACCCTTAACAAACGGGTCATCTTCTATTTTCAAAATAAACTCCATATTCATCTCCTTTTGCCATCACTGCAAAATCCATTAAGATTCACTGGCTCTGTTGGATTTTTGTCACACACCCATCCTTGTTCATCAGGAACGCGATTGTCTGCAAAATAGCAGTGAGAACAATCAATACATCTCACTAACGGAATTACTTTTAAATCGTCAATGCTTCTCCCTTTTAAATCAGTTACACTACCATCACCGTGTACGCAGAATCCATCGTAGCTTACAAATGTTTTCCAAAGTCCATTTAATTCGGTTGGGAGATTCATGATAATTATGTCAGCCATTAATTATCCACCTTTTTTTCTCTTATCTTTTCTCTTGCAAGCCCACTTTCCGCTTTGCGAGGATCCGCATCTTTGCAGAAATAATCTTCTGAAAAATGAGATTTATGTTTCCTGCATAAACGGCGATTTTGAAAATCGCCGTAAAGAGAACAGTCTTTGCAGTAACATTTAGCTGTTGGCGGTTTGTCGAAGCGGTGGTTATATTTATAAATCCAAATCCGTTCTCTTATAAAATTTCTGATTGCGTAAATCACCGCAAAAATCATAACCACAATCATTGTTATTATTACAGACGCACCAACCGTTGTGAAAAATTCTGTCATATTAATCATCTCTAATCCAAGCATTTGTACATTTCACACGGTATTCGTTAAGTGGACATTCATCCGTATCTGAGAAATGTATCCACGATGTAAATCTCTGCGGATTATTTTTTAAATCTCTTACAAGCTGCGCCCGAAAACAATCCATCGGGCAATTTTCTTTGAAATCTGCGCAATGCGCGTAATCATGATTCATTCACGTCACCTTAAAAATCAAACATTCTGTACCGCACTCATCCATCATATCAGTGAAAAGCGTTTTGTTCTTTGTCATGACGGACTGTAGCATTTCAGCAGTTTCTCTATCCATTATTCCTGTGAAGGTTCCAAGAGATTTGTCGTCTGGGTACATCGTTATAGATGTTGGCAATCTCCATTCGTCCCAGAAGAACGGCATTCCTAAGAAATGTCCTTCATCAATAATCTTCATGTTACGGGGTCTATAAAAAGTGTAATATGCGCTCATTCTGAATCATCCTCATTTAAACAACGAATGCACTGTCATATTCCTCTGGTGTTAAAATCTTCATAAAATCTGTCATGAATTCTCTGTGACACGCCTTGCAAAGATGTATGCGATGGAATCCGTCTGTGTAGTCAATACCGATTTTGCAATATGCATCTCTCGCGCTTCTGTCATCCGCATACATAAGTTTCTGGCACTTATCACATTTAATCATTTTTGACATATCATACTCCCTTCGATTTTTTCAGACACCTCAAGCCATTTCAATGCATCTCTCATCAAATCGGCAATACACTGTGAATTACCACTATAGTATGGGCAATCATTGCCGTGATTACTAAGAATTCTTTTAATTTCATAAAGCATATCGAGCGCGTCATCTCTGTCAAAATGGTCGATTGCCCATTCGACAAGTTCCTCGATTCTACTAACCTTCTTTAATGCGGAAATTGCTTCGTCCATCGCATCGTATACAGACTTCTCAGAAATGAATACATGCGCCGTACCTGCTTGCACTGCCTGTGCAATTTGAATTGCTTTATCCTTATCCATGTCACACCTCGATCTTTGCGTAAATGTCGCAATAAGTGCTATCATATCCGTCATCGACTTTCTCCAAGAACCAAGGCTGATACACAACCTGTTTCCAATAATAAGACCAGTTGCCACCGCCGATTCTTGCATGGATGTACAGCACATCATCTCTGCCAACATACTTATTCCACACTTCGTACTGCTTCTTGTATCTTGCAATCTCGTTGTGGATATACGTTTTCAGAACTCTTCTCTTCCACCCGTGAATTCTGTCCCATCTGACTGTCCATGTTTCTTTGTCGATGTAGTACGCAACCTTTAAGTCTGTTTCACGGCAAAATGTACTGCAACCTGCGTTTGGATTCCAAAACGGCACGCTCGTACATAATGACTCGGCGCATTCAACTTCAAGATTATTTCTCTCTTCTGCAATATACTCTTTAAAGTTGATAGGTTCTTCGTTCCTCATGAGGCGATAACCGCGAAGTCGCGGACAATCAATGTTGTTCTTTTTGGCAATCTCTTCAATGTTTTCGATGTTACTGTATGCCCAAAGATCCATATTATTTTTCCTTTCCGTCTGCTTCTTCCCTGATTTTCTTTAATAGACTTTCAACATTGCTTACAAAGTAGTCGATAGTATCTTCTCTGTAATATCTGACTATACGCTTATTACCGTCACAATCGGTTTCCTGAATATGTAATACCTTTGGCGTTCCGTAATTTCTCGTCATTTTTCAACAAGCCTTTCAACCGCATTGCTAAGTGCTCGTGCGGATTTAACAGCCTTGATTGCATAACTAAGTGCTTTCGCAGCTTCGTAGGCATAACACTCTTTGCACATCTCGCACTCTTTAACATGTTCGCATTCTGAAAATTCCAACTCAAAACCTTCTCTGATGTCGTTAAGAATTTCGACAATCCTGTCTGTACTCATTACTGCTCCTTCCTGACCATTTTGTACATTGTAGGCTCTCTCTTAACGTATCCGCATTCCTCGTATGTGTGGATAGCAATAAGGTTGTCAGCATTTACCCAGAGAACGTTAAGGTCATACATATCCGTGAGATCCTTTACCGCCCGTTTGCCATATCCTTTATGTCTATACGGCTCGAAAATCGTCAACCTTGAAAGCATCCTGCCATCAGTATCAACCTCAGCTTCACCGACTTTCACACCGTCATCGTTGAAAAGTTCAATCTCTATGTAATGCTCATTTAACTTATATGTCACTGTTTTCCGCTCTCCCTATGTATCCGCATTTAACCATCAGTTCCATAAAATCTTCTACAATGTGTTCGCCAATTTTACCAGTAACACGGCTAACATCTACACCGTAATCAGTAAGCACACTGCTGAGACAACCCCATTCACTCAGAACAAACTTAACATCATCATCGTAAATTTCATCATTATTCTGCATGATTTCTTCGCTCAAATCTTTTTACCCCTTGGGAAGAAATGCCATTTGTCAACGGTATATTCTTTTGCACCTGCAAGCACTTCCCATCCTTCCTCTGTGAACTTCCCATATGTATGCATCTCGCCACAGTACGGAAACTTAATGTTGACCATCACTGGTTTGCCGTTCGGCGGCATATTCTCTTCTGGTTTGAACCATTCAATCTTCATCACCATCTCTCCTGATAATCACCGATGAGATACGGATTTCTTTGCCAAAGTCAATATCTGACTTACCAATCAGTTTTGTGATCTTTGTTTTTGGCAAAAGGCATACATGAAACGAATGTCCGTCAATACATATCCAGTCGTTTAAGTTACCGCCGATGACGTAAAATCTCATCCCAAGGTATTCAATCACGTCACCATAATCATAGTTTCTTTCCATAGCTATCTCCTTACAAAAAAAATACTTGCAAAGCCCTTTAATATTATTATACACATTCTCGGCAACTTTGCAAGCATTATTTTGCATTATCTTTAATTGAAATCGGCAATGACATGCCTCACAGTATAGATGCAGTTACGTCATTTTTTTAGGAAAGTGACAAAACTGCAATATGTTATTTACCAGTATATTCAGGATTGTAACTCCGCAACATCTTCACAACTTCCGCAAGACCGTCAACAAAGTAATTCGCTTCTTTATAAGTCATACTGCCATCAATGGAAATTCTTATCGTACCGTTGATGTAGTTCTTGTCAAGCCCGATTGCCGTGAGTACATGCGATGGCTTAGAATCTGCGGAAGTGCAAGCTGACTTTCCAGAAACGTATATCTCGTATTTGTCAGAACTCAAAGTATCAATCAGGATCCCAGAATCGACAAATCTAAAACCTAAGTTTAGAATATTCGCCAGACGATAGTTCTGTTCGCCGTTCACAATAACGAATGGAATCCGCTCTACAATCTTCTCCTGAATGTGGTCACGGATCTTTTTCACTCGAAGCATCGTTGCGTCTTCCAGCTTCTTCTTCGTCATCTCAGCTGCAACACCCATAGAAACGATTCCGCAGACGTTTTCTGTTCCTGCGCGAAGTCCATGTTCCTGTGAACCACCGCAGATAATCGGGTTCAGCTTGATCCCCTTCCGTACATACAAGAACCCTGTTCCTTTAAGTGAATGGAACTTATGACCGCTTGCACTGAGCATGTCGATTCCGTAGTCATTGACGTTAATAGGGATATGACCGATTGCCTGAACCGCGTCAGTATGGAAGAGAACGTTGTGGTTGTGTGCAATTTCAGCGATTTTGTGGATTGGCTGTAATGTGCCGATTTCGTTGTTAGCTGACATTACAGAAATCAATTTTGTCCTGCTCGTTATAGCGTCTTCAATCTCTTTGAGATTAACTACACCGCCCTTTGATACACCGACATAAGTAACGTCAACTCCGCGCTTTGTGAGTGCCTTGCATGTATTCAATATCGAACTATGCTCTATGGCGGAAACGATAACACTGTCTCCTGCTTTTAGCGTTCCAAGCAGTGCAAGGTTATTTGACTCTGTTCCACCCGAAGTGAAATAAATTTCATCAGCGCTTGATCCTATGAGTTCTGCGCACTTATTGCGTGCCATACGGATTTCTCTGTTAACCTTTACACCGAAACCGTGACTGGATGACGGATTGCCGTAGTAATCTCTTGATGAGATGAATGCTTTGGCAACTGCTTCTTTGTATGGGTATGTACTTGCAGCATGGTCAAGATAAAGCATTACTTTCCTGCTCCTCTCTGTATCTGTTAACTAATCTGTTGAGATAAGCCGACTCTGCACCGCTTGTGTCCCTAATTCTGCACATTATATAGGACACAGGGATTACTTCGATGATTCCGTTCTGTTCGAGCGGTTTCAGAAAAGAGTCTAACTCTGCACAAATCATACCATCACAATCAGGATCGTCCATACAATACGGCTCAGTGCATTTCGCGCCACAGCAGAATGTTCTTTTTGCTTTTTCAATGTCAATCGCTTTCACTTTCAACTCCTTTCAAAGCCTGTTTAAGCATATGCACTGACTTACATTCTTTGTCATACAACTCATTAACGATTGAACGCAACGCAAATATCCCAATATCGTCTATGAGTTCACAAACGCGTTTGCGATTATCGACCGCAGTTTTAAAATCGTTGACAATAGTTTCAACTGATTCAGAGTCAAACAGACTATCTAATGACGAATATCCGTACACTTTCGCCAATTCTTCTTTAGTAGCAACTTTCAAAAACTCTAATGTTTCTTTGTATGCATCAGTAGGTTCTTCATACGGAACAGGTTTCATCGGAACGCCATTGTACAGAATTTCGTAATCTTCGTTATTCTCGATATAATCTGGCAAGTTCACAATGTATTTTTTAATCGCCACAGTATCAACTCCAATCTATTTTCTGACCGCAATAATTGCACCAGTTATCTCTTCTTCGACTACTACTTCCACCGCCGCTTGTGATCCTGTGATTACATGCAGGACATCTCATATGTGCATAATGATTACCAACGGCTTTCTTCGGAATCTGTTTGTCAAGAGATATGATGGCAAGGATAACCGCTGGATGGCTTTTGTCGCAGTTTTCTTTTAGCCACTTAATCGCTTCTTCGTGAATGTTAGTGTCTGGATTCAGCCAATAATTTTGTTCAGCCATTTTAACTCCAATATTAAACATCTGTGTTGCTAAGTGCTTGTCCACAATTGCAACAGTAATTCGTCATGCGTGGGTTTATAGCCATACATACAGGACATTGTGGTTTATGGCAACCGAAAGACGTGTCCCACACTGTATAAGCGTCTTTAGGAATCTGTTTTCTAAGAGCATCCACAGCAAGCCCAACAGCATCATCATGGATTTCTCGCTTGCCTATTGGGTCGAGAAGATAATCAATTGCTATACTCGGACTTATCATCTGTATTCCTCCCACTTGCCAACTCTAATATTTCACGTATCTTAGAAGCAGCTTCGATCATTTCTTCGTCACCCAAATCGGAGAACCGAATATTTTGCATCTCCTTAAAGTTTATAAGGATTGATTTAAATGCTTGCGCAACTTCTGTTTCTTTGGGCATGGATGAATCATATTTATACAGATATGTGCGGCATCCATAGTTCTTTTTAGTTTCAATAACGCGCCCACCGCTAAGAGTGATTTTCGTTTTCTTTGGCGTCAGCGCCGTTATCTTTTCTTTCGCCCATATAGCGTATCGAAATTGTGTTTGCCATCCATAATATATGTGATACGGCACAGCTACTTCCATGCCGACTTCTAATTCATCTTTTTTGTATTGTTTATGCTTAAAATCCGCCATACATCACCCACTCAATCGCTCGTATACTTCTCAGGCAATGGTCTCCACGCTTTTACTCTTGTATACGGCGGAACACCATTCCAATGCCAGTCGAATCCATGTGCACCGGAGAACACATTTGTATCAGTCCAATGACACTCTCTCATACCGGCATAACCATCATCATCACTGTCACCACTGCTTTCAAACTGCACCAAGTAATCTGCTATTACTTTTGGCGGATCTTCGCTAACAGGATGCCAGCCATCTTTAACTTCCTTTTCTGGCATATACGGTTCTGGAACTAAATACGGACGCCATGCAATGACACTATCTCTATAATAAAACCATTCATCATTAGAATCGTACCAATCACCATTCGTATATTCTGCAAGCAATTTGCATACCGCAACTTCATGATGTTTATCACAAACCCATACGAGTTCTTCTCGTTTTGGAAATCTTTCAGATGTCGGGATCCATTTGTCTTCTGGATAATGTTTGCATATTACATCCAAAGCCTCACGCAACGGTTCAATGTTATCAATGATGCAATTCCATAAGTTTGTCAGTTCATCCTTTATCGCATAATTATGAATATCTTCTGCAATGCGATGAGCGTTGGAAATAGCTTCTTCAAGTTTCATTTTAGTATTCCTTTGCGTTATAAGTGTTTATAAGCGGTTCCCATGAAGCAACCTTAACACCGTTTTTAGTAGCATAATAGAAACCGTTTTCGAAATGTAAAGTAGATTTCTTATCCTCTTCCTGCTTCTTTATCGCAGAAATAGCCATGTCAAGCGCTTCAACATGTTCCATGTACACTTCGTTAAGCGGAGTTTCGGCTTTCCACGTTCCCGTAACATCTGTGCCGACAAATCTTCCATCGTCAACATTCTCGTCAATGAGTTGCTGATAAGCGTTCCGCATGAACTCTAATTTGTGGAGTGCTTCTTCTTTGGTCATATGTCTTCACACTAATTTGTTACACAATAAGGCATCGTCATTGCCTTGTCGCCTTTTCTAATGCCACAGAAAATAGCGTTTTGTGCTTCTTCCGCTTGTTGCTCTTTTTCATAAGTTGCCAGAATAGAACGGTTATCGTAATACCACGCACGAACTTCATATCCATTATTTGTTCTTGCACTATCAATCTTGTGATATTTCTCTATATTCACTAAAGATCCATCATGCCTACGAATCCACATACATTCCTCTTTTCTTATAACTCAGCAAACTCTTTCTCATATACAGTAATTATATTGTCAAGACAATCAATCTCTTTTCTCAGAAAATCAGTAAAGTCAGAAATATCAACACTGCCTTCTGGCGTATAACAGTACGCCTCATTTATCTTAATCGAGATTCCTGTGAACCCAATCCCGATTTCTTCGACTCTCTTCACGATATTTTCTAAACTGCGTTTATTGTCTTTAGCTTCGTTTATAAGCCTGTCTAACTCTCTCGCCCTTTTGAATCCTTCTATTGTCATTTCACATCTCCAAGATACGGGTCAGGCTTCTCTTTCCACGCAACAACCTTTTGATACTTATTTTTCGCCCAAGTTGTCTTTCCACGGAAGGAATCAAATCCGACTTTTAACTCTGGTCTTACTTCTCCCCAATAGCATGGGTGATAGGTAACAAGGTATTCACCAGCGATCTTGGGCAATCCTTCGCTGCATGGAGTCCAACTACCGTCTTCTATGAGTTGTGATAGAGATGATAGACTCTCAACGATAGGATTCATATCCTCAAATGAAACTTTCTTGTCAATCATCATAACAAGTTTCATGATAATTTCATCTATACTCATGTTTCTCTCCTTTTTCTTTAAATAGACCGCAGGATGATAATAATTAGGAAATGGGCTACATACGGCTTTAAGATGTGTCGGTACTGCCACGGCATCTGTGTGCCATTGCTTTTGACGTGCATTGTGATATTTCTCAGCCATACTCTCTACCACCACAACTTCATCCATACACAAATCATTGCCCATACGCCCATACCGATTAATATTTTCTTTATACCCATATCAGACATATGCAACATTCCCATCCTACTCACCCCTCTCCCTGTGCATCCATCTTTGCTCCGCAATACCCGCAGAAACGCAAATAGGGTTCACGCTCTTTCTGGAACCATGTTGAACAGCGGCTACAGCTCACGGTACCATTCTTGTTATCCTTCCAATGGGCATGTACCACAGGAGCAACATCGGCAGGTTCAACCTTATCAATCACGCAATTTGCAATATCCGCATTTAGCCTACCGAATGTTTTTGATAAACCTATTTTTGCATCCTCTCTACGGATATAATCATTGGCCATTGTCTTCTCCGCTCTAATCGGTTTCAACATGTAGCATCCACCGTCAGTCCTGTCACAGGATTTTTTGGTTATAGAGCAGGCATGTCTTTTTTTCACACAGTCACTTATCCATAACATGCTTTTGTAGAAAGGACACTCCTCTTCATAATCAGGCATCTCGTCAACGATAAATCTCATGATTCTTCCTCCGCTTCATCATTATCAGGAGAATATTCGTGACACGGTTTCTCTGCACCTTGACAATTCCAATAATCATGATGGTAGTATACGCAGTTGTAACAATTTTCTTCCTGTTTATTGGCTGTCATGATCCTTCCTCCGCTTTTTGATGATTTCCGAAAAATTGACACCAAATTTTGAGAAGATATAGTTAATCGCATTCGCATTACCACAATGATAACAAAAACTATTCGGGTCTTTTGCTTTCGCTCCATCATTGTTCTCATAAACATGGATAGCCACATCTATCAGCTTCTTCTCGTTGATGTAGCCTAATTTCCTCATAATTCCGTCTATCATGATTCTTCCTCCAATTTGTAGGGCTTGGGGAGCGGTTTCCACGCAATGACTTCAAAAGGAGTCCGCCCACCGTCTGCATCATTCCATTGTTCGCCATCCCATCCCACGAAATACGGCAAGATGTTTTCAAACTCTTCCTGTGTTATAGGGTTTGTATCCATTACCGTTGCGAAGCATCCAAATGGTTCAGCGGGCATTTTTTCACTGCATGGATGCCATCTGTCCTGCTCCTGCTTTTCCAGTGCGGAGATAGCCATGTCGAGATAGCCCTCATATTCAGTTTTTACAAATTTTTCCTTGAGCATCGAAAACCACTCAATTACCGCTTCTCTATTCTCCATCTATCCCTCCATCATGGTGGCTATTTACGTGGCATCTTCCCAAATCTGCCTATCGTGAAAATCAATTTCCAAGTTTACAGATATAACCCATCGAATAAGACTCTCTAAGTCATAGCGCATGTCATCAATCAGGATCGTTTTGATTCCGTCACACATTAATTCATCTATGTTTTCCTCAAATCGCTCTTCTGCGTTCCGTAAAGCCCTCAGATTTTTCTCTGTACGGTTATTTTCATATCTGGTTCTTAGCTTCTGAATCCAATCATCCTTTAACTCTTTTGCCGGACAAATAATAATTGCTCTTTCGCCACTTGTTTTAAAGAAATCCCTTACTGGCATATGGCTTGACACAAACACCACATATCCTTGCTGTGAAAGATTTTCTGCAATCCTGTTGTAATAATAGTGCCAGTCTGTGGGTCGTTTTCCATTGACATAAAAGCTACTGCTTTCAAGGTCGATGAATCCTTTTGATTTTCTGGCAAGAGTAGATTTCCCAATCCCTTGATAGCCGATAATTATCATTTTCTCTCCTTCTGGTTGCTGTTTCCTTGATGGGCATACCGCCATGTCAATATTAATGATGTGTGGGTGTGGATTTGAACCACACATAGCGGAAACCCCTCTGTCCGCCTTACGGACTGTTGATATTATCTCATTTGTGCCTTGCCCGGTATATTCGATTAGAGTCTACCCAGTTGCTTATAAGTTGCAATATTTGCAACAACCACTTACTTGCCTGTAACTTGCCTACTTGCCGTCCCTGAACAGCTTCTTGATAATTCCTGCTTCTGCCAGTTTCGGATAGAATCCTGATACATACTCTACATACTCGTCAGACACCTCTGTAAGTTTTCCATCCACGATTTTATCAAAATCTGCTTTCCACTTTTCGGGAACGTTGAACAGGTATGTTCCGTATGTGCAGTCAAAATCATCGTCATAATCACGCACGTAATTCGGGTCTTTATAGAGTTCTTGTTCCCCGAATCCGCATCCTTTGTTCGGGCTTCCAACTCTTGTATAAATGGCAATCATGCCATCTTCAACAAAGCAATCTCTGAACCTCGGATACTCTTCCTGCTTTCTTCCGAGCATTGGCATAATCAGCACACACGCAGGATTGAGCACACACGCAGGATTGAAGCTGTTAATCATGTTATATAAACTCATTCTTATTTTCCTCTTTTACTTGCCGTCATCGGTGAGGTCGATGAGCGGACAATCACTTGGTCTACACTGCGATGCCCATGATGCACGCATATCACAATATTCCCCTATAAACCTGCACCATGAATCATCATCCATAAGCGGACACTCTTTGCATTTTCTTGGCATAGGCACATCAATCATTACCATCTTTTCTCTCCATAAGTGACTCACCATCGCTTTTCGGCAATCTTTCGCTACACGGGATCCAATCTTCTGTTTTTGCTTCTGCATTTAGCCAAGCTAAAAAATCTTCTTCTGACATCGACCAAAGTTCGGTTGCATAAATGCCGAAAGCCTGTCTGAATTTCTCTGCGTTCATCATTATTCTTCCTCTGCATATGGCTCTTCAATTGGTTTCCATGCTATTACACCAACAACTGATTTCATGCTATCTGAATAAGCGTTCCACTCTTCGAAACACTTATTATATTTATTCCAAGAACATGTGCCTACCCATTTATAAAGGTCGCCTTTTACTGTGACGCGACATTCACAATCGTCTTCTGGAAATTTTTCTGCAACTGGAATCCATCTGTTTTCTTCCTGCTTTTTCAGCGCCTCAATCGCCATCTCGCCAGCTTGCCAGTATTCATCACGTTCTGGCATGTGATGTGCTGAGAACGTACCGCGTCCCCAACACATCTTGTCGTCAATCAAATCTATCGCTCGACTAACTTCCATGCTTACCTCTTTCTGTGTTTGTCAGCGTTTGGGCAAGTCGCGAAATGAGAAACATACCCAACGAGTTCTGATTCATTCTCTTCGCACACTTGCCCTACAACTACATTCCCGTCAGGAGTTACAAGCGTGAGCATACATCCTTTGTCGCCGTGGACTTGTTCCCTGTAATGGACACCTCGCGGATTACACGGCATTGACTTACCAGACTTCATCTTTATCCAAACGATTTCTGCTCCACATGACTTACATTTACTCATTGTTTCCGCCCCTCAGTGCGATAATGATTACAACAACCATAACAATGAATGAGAAAAATTTAAAAGCGGATTTAATCTTATTAATCATATGAGGGTTCCTTTCAGTCGTTTTTGGAGTTCTCTTTCAGCTTGTTTCTTGTCAAGGAAGACGCGCTCCCTGAACTCTTTGGGTTTGCCTATCTCTAAATCGCACTGTGCTAATTTGTTTTTGGCTTCAAGGTTAGAAGAAAATTTGTATCTGTATCCACATTTCGTGCGGATCTTGTCAATCAGCTTCATTTCCTTTATGTACGGCTGATATACATTACCATCTCTATAGAGAATGACGAAGTATGTTTTGCCAATAACTACGAGTCCGTCAATGTTATTTTGGATGATTTCTTTGGAAAATTCAATACCTTTGATATATCCCTCGCCGAAGTTTGTCAGTTCATAACCGTTCTGCACTCTCTTGATTTCTTTATCAAGTTGCTCTATCGCTGTTCTCATTTCCTCTTTCTCTTTTTATACAGAGCGTTCAGCTGCTTTTCGTACATCTTGCGCTCCATTGGAGTTTTGGCGTGCTTGATTAGTTTCTTTAAGTGTTTTTCGGAATCTTCTACACGAACAACACCGTATGGATTTTTTGATTCACACTCTTTCCATTCATCAAGAAATTCATCAAAAGTGACAAAACTATTGGTAGTATTCGGCGGCATTAAACCCATCTTGCTATATTCATTGTCTATCGCTTGCACAAGAATCTTATGGTGTAACTCACTATATTTACCATAAGATACATGAGATTGCTTGATTAATTCGTTTAATTCCGCAATGACTTCCATCAGTTCATCACTTGTCTGTACTGCCGAATCCACCATTTCTCACTCCATCCGCATCATCATCATATGTAATGCCATAAGGCGTAAATCTGCCTTGCATAAACCCTTTGCCAACGTCAATCGTGCAAGTCTTCTCTTCACGAGAGTCGTTTGTAATCTTTGCCATGATGTGACCGCTGTTATCACTTCCGTAGTAATCCGTGTCGATGATACCTACGGTGTTGTCAAGCTGCAATCTAAAATTGAATCCCTGACCGCTTCTGGGATAAAGAAGAAGTCCCCATCCCTCATCGGGGATAACTCGAATGCCTGTCGGAATTACCACGCTTTCATTCGGGTGAAGACAGATGTAAAAAGGAGCAAAGAAATCATAGCAAAGACTTCCGCTTGTGGAGCGTTTGGGAAGTTTGATATTGTCGTAGATTTCGCGGATCCTCTCTTCGGGGAAATCTGCTGGAACTTTATAGTCCGCTTTAAACTGTTCATAAGGTACTTTTTCAAAATAACCAACTTTAGGAATCAATTAATTAACCTCTCTGCATATTGATTATCTGACGCGAGATTCACGCCAAGAATATCATCATAATGTGGCTTGTTGTTTGGCAAATATCGCCCATATTTAATAACTATATTTCCCAATCCTTTTAATGGTTCGAGAAATTCCGCTTTTATTAATTCTTCTTTTGTATAGCCAGTGTAAATTACTACATCATCATCTATTCCCATATAGCGAAGTTTTGAAATGAAGAGTGTTAGTTCTGAAAAACTATCCATTGGCTCAAGACCTTGACAGACAACCGCTTCTGTGATGCTGTTATTTGCGTATCTTTCACAAATAGATTTAATGCCAACAGTAATTGACTCTGCTTTTGCGAGGTTAGAGTTTTGGCAATATTCACTTCCGCACTTGAATGTGCAGTATGGGAACATAAGCACCATTGACGGAACCCTGTAGTTAACAAAGTCCTCGTCAATGATACCTTTTAAAGTTATTGTGGAATCAGATTTTGTCTGCGGTTTCATTTATCTCTTCCCACTTTCTGAGTTTATATTCTTTAGTCCTTTCGGTAGACCAAGTTTTAATCGGGGTATAGAAGCCGACTATCCTTGTGTATTCCGTATCAACACCCTTACCGCATACAGGACAAACATCACCATAGAAAGCATGGTTATCTTCGCAAGCCTGAATCTTTGTGTTGAATGCGAAATACGTTACGCCTTGGTCTGCGATATATTCAACCATCTTCCATGCTTTTTCAAAGCTGTCAAACGGAGCGTCAATATTCGCATGAAGGATTGAACCGCCATTGCAATAACTGTCAAACTCGGCTGCGATTCTAACTCTCTCTTGAAGAGTTGTCTTAATGCCAAGGGGAATGAACTGATTTCCGTAAAGCGGAAGATCGTAAATCTTTGCCCTCGGATAGAAGAATTTATCCTTCTTCATCAGCTTCGCAGCCGCGCTCTCTCCGGGAATCTGCTCTGTATTAATCTGATAATTACACTCACATTCCTTGATAAAGTCATCAGCAACTTCTCTCATTGTCTGGAAAATCTTCTGACCAAACGCAGATGCTTTGTCGGTATAGAATGTATTGCCAAATTCATCCTTCTTTACATAGCCAAACTTCTTCATAGTCTCATAAATACCAATGAAACCAATCGTGTTGTAGATATGTTCAAAATCTATCAACTCATATGTAAAGTTTGGAAGAATTCCTTTATCAACATTTCTCTTGATAATATGTCTAACCGCATCAAGCGCACACAGGCAGATATAAGCACGATTTTTGAGTTCTTCAATATAATTATCCTCTGTCTTTGTGTCGAGTGCGATTCTTGCAAGGTTGATAGTGTTTACCTTAACGGATCCTACTTTTAATGCGGTTCCACCAATCGAATTGAAATCAGTTATCCTACGTTTTCACATAGGGCTGGACTATTTCTTATACGCTGTTGCGCATACCCCCATTTCCAACTACGTATCAATAGTAGCCGTACTTCTCTTGGCGAGAATAGTCTCTACAGGTTCTAATTGTTTCTTTCCTCTTACTTTTCTTAATGGATAATCTGAATTATCATCGTGATAATTCCTTCCAGTGTTTATATGTTTAATGGTCGATGTATTTACGTGATAATAATCTGCAATTTGTTGGCATGGATAAAGAGTATTTGATAACAGCCATTTCACATCACCAACCTCTTCTTCTGTTAAATTATATGGACAGTTACTTCTTATAGGATAATCTTCGTTCTCACGTTTATGTGTAACGCCCCAATTGATATTATTTATAAGCGTCTGGTTAACTGGCGGACTAAATAACTTTCCTATCTCTGGTTCTGTTAATATACCGTCTTTTAACTGCTGAATAATAATATCTACTTGATGTTCTGTTATAACCGAATTATGATGATTTTCGCCATATGCGTGTGGCGGTTCTTCGCCACCATCAGTCACATTGTATCCATTTGGAGATTTTGAATTTAATTCTTTAATCCAATACCGTTCTCTATCATTATATTGTTCAGTCCATTCAATAACATCAAGTTTGAAATTATCCTTGCCATATTTACCAATTGCAGAATGTATTGGGCTATTGTCGCTGTCATTCTTTGCTCTGCTACAATGAGAGATAAATCTGTGTTCAGGATCAATACTCTGCCCTACATACTTTTTACCATTTATCACGTTTGTTATTACATATATCGCCTTTCTCAATAAACATTTATGAAACAATTAACTTCCCACGAGATTGCCATATTAAGCGATTGGTAGCTTAACTTAGGTTTCCTCGTTAGCACTCTTGCGAGTACCCAGCCGATTAAGCTGCAAAGGGGTAATCGGGCATTTCTACATACCCAAGGTCTTCAATATTCGATTTAAGCCTACAGCAATTTGACAAACTGTTTACTGTGCTGTCTACAAACAGATTACTGTCAGACCACTTCATATTATGCTTAACAGCCCAAACAGCAAAATCTTTATCAACGAATTTACCATTCTGTCTGAGAAGAGAAATTGTGCTTACGGGGAATGTAAACATATTGGTGCTACGGATGTCAGACATAACTTCCATGTACCACTTCTGGAACTCAATGATTTCCTCTTCATAGTCAATCATCAGTTCTCCGTTCGGAAACTCTGCTGCGCCGAACAATGCTTCGAAATACGGATGGTCAAACACGCTCGTATTCGTAAACGCTGACTGACTGCCATCTCTTACATACGTCTGATTTACAGCATAAATGAATCTCTGGAAATTCTGATTGGCGTAGTATCTCTCGTTATGAGAAGTTTTAATGCCAAGGTAATCTTCATCAACATCCTTCTTCCAGAAATAGAACATGTACGGAATAACGTTCGGAAGACCCACGGCTCCGCTTGTTCGATTACATGCGAAACTGATATACTCTTTCAGAAAATCAACAAACGTAATCAGATGCCTTGCAGGTTGTGCGTTAAGTCCTTCTTGGAAATACAATCCTTTTTCCGCAAGATCCTTTAAGTCATATGCAAAGCAATAACTCTTGAATGTACTTGACGGGGCATCGTGCATATAAAGCATTCCGACCCATTCCATTCTCAGCCACTCATTCGCAATTTTGAAGCCAAACCTCTTAGAAATCTCATAATAAATTTTGTTAAATGCAAGTAACTTCGCATGTGGCTTCGACATTTCTCTTTCAAGTGTAACAATATCTTTATGGCTCACATTCGAATTGCCATCAATGCTCGAATCAGCAACAACGTCTTCATCTATAAAGTTGTCAATGAAGTCTGTATAACTAAGCTGTCCGTCATCAAAACCATTAAGACTCGCAATTTCAGTACCAAATTCAGCTTGCAACTTGTTATATTGCGACACGAAATTCTTAATCAGCTTAATGTCTATTTTCATTTCTGCTCCTTCGCCCATCTAACAGCATTGCCGAAATCCATGATATTACCATCGACTTCAAGCATAGGTGCAGAACTGAATCCTTTGCTAATCATAAGATCCTCGTCAGTGACAATCGTATAATCAACACCAATAGAATCTAATTTCTTTTCAAGCACCTTGCATTTCGGGCAGTTTGTGCTATACAAAACAATGCTCATATACCATAAACCTCCTTGAATCAAGTTAACAGATACTCTACTATATATTCAGCAGCTTTGGCGTAATCATCCTCGATACGGATGCAAGACTCTTTAATCCACGGATGAAGACCATCGTCCTTGCCTAATCCGATAACAAAGATATGTTTGTCGCCAAATCTGTTGATACCCTGTACAGCCCCAAGTTCCATGTGTGATCCTGTCGTATCTTCAATCCCATCGAGATTGACAATCACAATATCACAGTCATGTACTTGCGCCATTTCCCATTCAAGAATCTCTCTTTCTGTCTTATGATACTTTTCTTCGTAGTTATAATAATATGGCGGATGAACGAACTTTACGCGTTCATCAGTGTAGCTGAGAGCCGATTTAATTTCGGACTCAATTTTCAACCGCCATGCCATCTGCTCCACATAAGAGATTCCGCTCATTTTGCCACACGTATAAATCTTCTTCATGTCCGCGCCTCCATCATCTTTGTTAACTCGATGATTAGTTCTTCTGGCGTCTTTTCATAATTCGGATTTTTCAGGATATAATCAACCTCGTCTGCGATACCGTCAAACTGCCCGACATCGCTAAGACTACGCCTGTACGCTTCTTCAATGTTATCCTGTCTGCTCAGACATTTCATAAGTCTGTCACGCCTTGGAACATCAAGATAAATCGAAGTGCATTTCACACCGTTTCTCTTGACTGACCTCAAACCTCTCGGAGTAAGCACGGTAACCGCATTAGTTACGTAATCCTTTTTCGCACTGCCGTATTTCCAACCGTTGTACTCTGCGGTCTCTGCGAAAAATCCTTCTTTGTTAAGACGCTCGAACTCGGTGTCATCTATGAAGTGATAGTCAACACCTTCTTTCTCATTTTGGCGAGGTTCCCTTGTCGTGTATGTAACAATTCTCTTAAAGTCGAGCCAATCTTCGTATTTCTTGGCGAGTGTAGATTTGCCACTCGCGCTTTCACCAACAATTACAATCATCAGGTCTCCTGTGGCAGACCTAAGATACCCTCATCAATCATCATGTTCAGCCATTTGATTGCATTCACTTGAACATGCATATCATACTGATTTGCTATCTCTTCAACGGAATAGAACTCTTTCGGGTAGTAACCGCACATTCCGCCGAAACATACAAAGCTGTAATCAATCTTGCTATCGTCTTCATTAAAGCCAATCCAAAATTCATCTTCATCATCGTACTGGCGATTGCTGTCTGGCGGTTGGCAACCTTCGAGATGACACCACCAAGAACCTTTTCTGGTCATAGC
>ODAJ014791732.1_pt1 | contig 88898 bp, 88 predicted proteins | sample 1539241 | NCBI WGS metagenome assembly ODAJ01 (sample SAMN02144231, study PRJEB22623) | gut metagenome | biome: sheep rumen | host: Ovis aries | place: New Zealand | reverse complement strand
TATGCAGGGCTGCGTCCTACCATGGAAGCGATCAAAGCCGGTAAGACTATCGCCTTGGCAAACAAAGAGACGCTGGTGGTAGCAGGTGAGTTGATGTGCCGTCTGGCGATGGAGCACCACGCGCCGATACTGCCCGTGGATAGCGAGCATTCGGCTATCTTCCAGTCCCTCGTAGGCGAGGATGGAAACGAGATAGAGAAGATTCTGCTTACCGCAAGCGGCGGACCTTTCCGCACATTCAGTCATGAGCAGATGGAGCATGTGACGGCAGCAGACGCCCTCAAGCATCCCAACTGGGAAATGGGTGCCAAGATCACCATCGACTCGGCTTCGATGATGAACAAGGGTTTTGAAGTCATCGAAGCCAAATGGCTCTTTGGCGTGCCGGTAGAGAAGATAGAGGTGCTGGTGCACCCGCAGTCGATTGTCCACTCTGCCGTACAGTTTGCCGATGGCGCCATCAAGGCACAGCTCGGTGCTCCCGATATGCGGCTGCCGATCCAGTATGCCCTCTCTTTCCCGGAGCGTCTGGCGAGTGATTTTCCGCGTGCAGACCTTTTCGCTCTCGGACAACTGACCTTCGAGCAGCCCGACCTCAAACGCTTCCCTAATCTCGGTTTGGCATATGAGGCTACCCGTCGCGGCGGAAATATCCCGTGCGTGCTCAATGCCGCCAACGAGGTGGCTAATCTCGCCTTCCGCGAAGGAAGATGCAGTTTTCTGAGAATGTCGGATATCATTGCCGAGACGATGACCCAAGCGGCGTTTATCGCCACTCCGACTTACGAGGACTATGTGGCTACCGATGTCGCCGCACGGAGGATAGCAGAAGAACTAGTAATCAGCAACAAGAAATAATTATATGATACAAGCACTTCAATTGATACTGGCTTTGTCCTTTCTGGTGTTGATACACGAGTTGGGACATTTCACTTTCGCCAAGATATTCCATGTACGAGTGGAGAAGTTCTATATGTTCTTCAATCCATGGCTCAGTCTCTTCAAGATGAAGAAATTCAACGGCAAATGGCATTTCCGGTTCTTCTCGAAGAACGAGGAAGATCTTGCGCCGGATACGGATCTCACGACCCTTCCTGAAGACGACTGGCGCCGCTATCCGGACAATACAGAGTGGGGTATAGGCTGGCTGCCATTCGGCGGCTACTGCGCCATCGGCGGCATGGTGGACGAGACCCATAAATCCGGGGACCTGGCGGCTGAACCCCAACCATGGGAGTTCCGCTCCAAACCCGCTTGGCAGCGGTTCTTTATCATTCTCGGCGGTATATTGGTTAATTTCATTGCAGCGATGGTGATCTTCTCAATGATCATCTGGAGCTGGGGAACGGATACCCTGCCGCTCAAGAATGTGACGGACGGACTCTACTATTCCCAGGAACTGCTTCATGAGGGTTTCTGCCAGCATGACCAGATCCTTTCCATTGACGGCGAAGAACCCGAAGAATTGGCAGATATTGTCCAGTGGGTGGTACTTGAGGGGAAACGCAATGTGGTTGTCCTCCGTGGACAAGACACCGTCCGTTTGACGATGTCGGAGGATTTAGGTACACGCTGCCTGGCTGTCATCAACGAGAACGACCGCATCGAGCGGGAGAAAGAGCGCCAGGATAACCAATACCAGCGTTCGCGTTATGTTCTGATTCAGGAATATGTGCCATTCGTGGTGGATTCGGTTCTGCCAGGAAACGTGGCAGACCTCGCAGGTCTGCAGCGCGGCGACAGCATCGTCAGCATCGACAGCATCAAGACCGACTGTCAGGCACTGGTGCAGCTGGAACTGAAAAAACATCCGCTCGACAGCATCACTATCGGCTATTACCGAAACGGAGAGTATCGGACAGCTGCCGCTTTTGTAGGCGACCAGTGCAAACTGGGCGTGGTGATGAAAGATAAGACGCAGTTCTATCAAGTCGTTCATACCGACTACAGCTTCCTGGAGGCTGTTCCGGCAGGTATAGCACACGGCTGGGAGACTCTGGAGAACTACGTGGGACAGATGCGTATCATCTTTACCAAAGAGGGTGCACGGTCTGTAGGCGGCTTCGGCGCTATCGGTAGTATGTTCCCGCCTGTATGGAACTGGTACGCGTTCTGGTACATGACCGCGTTCCTGTCGCTCATTCTGGCATTTATGAACTTCCTGCCCATCCCTGCCTTGGATGGCGGATATATACTCTTCCTGATTGTGGAGATGATCACCCGGCGCAAACCCTCCGACAAGTTCTTAGAGACAGCTAACCAAGTGGGCTTCTGGCTCTTATTGGCATTGCTGATCTTCGCTAACGGAAATGATATTCTGCGATTCTTCTTCTGAAAGTAGAACAACGCACATATCATATGAAAAAAGGCTTAGCCATATTACTGTATCTTCTTCCGCTGGTAGCATTCGCCAAGAACCCGACTGTCAGCGGTTATGTAACAGATGCCAAAACCGGCGAGCGCCTGATAGGTGCCACCGTAGTGGATCTCCTCTCAGGAGCAGGTACGGTAACGAATGTGCACGGATTCTACTCGCTCTCTCTCCCCTCCGGAGAAATCCGTTTGCAGGCGGGCTATGTGGGGTACGAGCACAGTACGGTTCCGCCTTTTGTACTGCAGAAAGACACCCTTGTCGAACTGCAGATCACTTCCTCTAATATGTTAGGCGAAGTGGTGGTGGAGGGACAGCAGTCAATATCCGGCGTACATTCGGTGCAGATGTCGGCTGTCGAAGTGCCGGTGACACAGATCAAGGCTATTCCTGCCATCGGGGGAGAAGTGGATGTACTCAAAGCTATCCAGCTGCTGCCCGGTGTGCAATCGGGATCTGAAGGTTCGGCAGGCATGTATGTGCGTGGCGGCGGACCGGACGAGAACCTGATTATGCTGGACGGCGTGCCGTTGTATTCGGTCAATCACATGTTGGGTTTCTTCTCGGTATTCAATGCGGATGCCGTCAAGAATGTGACACTCTACGAGGGTAATTTCCCCGCGCGTTACGGCGGACGATTGTCATCCATCATCGATGTGAGGCAGAAAGACGGCGACGCATACGGCTATCACGGAAATCTGACTGTCGGCTTGGTATCGACAAAACTCAGTGCTGAAGGTCCTATATACTGGAAGAAGGAAGACTATCGGAAGTACCGCAACCATGAGACTGTCAAAGGGCAGACAACGTTCAATATCTCCGCCCGAAGGACTCTGTATGACCTCTTTATGGCACCGATTGCCGCTATCGTTACATCCAGAGAGACAGATGGCGAAGAAGTGACTACCGGAGGGTACTATTTCTACGATGTGAATGCCAAACTGACTCACACTTTCTCGGAAAACGACAAGTTGAGCGGTTCGTTCTATATCGGCGATGATGTCATCTATGCGCGTCTTCGCGAACGTGGAGATAAGGAGACCGACAACTCTTACATGCGTATGCGCTACAACTGGGGCAACCTCTTCGCGGCAGTCAACTACGAGCACCGGTTCTCCGGCCGGTTGTATAATACCAGCCAAGTCAGTTACACCCGGTATAAATACAAATTAGGTGTGGCCAGTGTGATGAATGATAAAAAGTCGCACGAAAGAAACGAGATCGGTTTGGAGTACGACTCCTATATCATGGATCTGATGGCGCAAACCAATTTCGAATGGCGTCCCAACACCAAGCATGAGGTGCATTTCGGCGGCAGTTACACCTATCACATTTTCCGTCCGCAAGTGGGAAGGATAGATGCCATATCCCTTTCCGACAGTACAGAGTCGAAGATTGACACGACCTTCTCTGTCGGCGGCACCAACCATACGCACGAAGCCAGCCTGTATATTGAGGATACTTATACGCCTTGCCGCTGGTTTAAGATGAATATCGGTCTGCATGCCGGCTTGTATCATACCGATAACACAACGTATCCTTCTATTGAACCGCGCGTGGGATTCCGCTTCTTGCCATACAAAGACTTGGCGATCAAACTCAGTTATGCCTACATGTCCCAGTACGTGCATATGCTTTCCAACAGTTCCGTGTCGCTGCCGACAGATCTCTGGGTGCCTGTCACCGCCAAGATTCCTCCGATGCGGTCGATGCAGGTGGCGGCAGGTATTACCTATAACATCCTTGATCAGGTAGAGTTGTCTGTTGAGGGGTACTACAAACGGATGATCAATCTTCTGGAGTACAAGGACGGAGCCTCTTATATGAGCGGTAAGAACTGGCAGGAACAGGTGGCAGTAGGTAATGGCTGGAGTTATGGCGTGCAGTTCTTGGCACAGCGCAAGATGGGTCCAGTGACCGGTTGGATAGGATATACCTGGAGCCGCACCATGAGGCAGTTTGACCAAGAGGGACAGATGATCAATTTCGGAAGACCTTTTCATGCCAAATATGACCGCGAGCATGACCTGAGTATCACCCTCCAGTACCAGATCAACAAGAAATGGGACATCGCCGCTACTTTTGTCTATGGCACCGGTACACGAGGTACAATCGGACTCCAGAAATACGATGACTGGCTTTATAACAACATGTTCACCTCCCGTACAAGCACCTCTACCGTCAATTTCATCAGCGAGCGCAACAACTACAAGATGCCGGACTACCACCGTCTCGATCTCGGTGCGACCTGCCATCTGCCGGACAAGAAACATAAGGACTGGAAGCATATTCTGAATATGTCGGTATATAATGTGTATTGCAATTTTAACCCCTTCCTGGTTTATCCCAGCGGGAATAAGTTATACAAGCTGAGTCTCTTTCCGATCTTGCCGAGTTTGAGTTATACCTTTAAGTTCTGAGTCCGATGAAACGAATACTATATATTATCCTGCCGTTCCTTCTGTTCGCTTCCTGCGAGCGTGAAATACCGTATAACGGCGAGTATGAGGATGCCAAACTCGTGGTGGAGGCATATGCTTGCGCCGGTGTGGACTCGCTTACCTGTTTTGTAGGAAGGTCCTATTTCTTCCTGGACTCCAAACCCCAAAACCCGGAGGTGCCGGATGACGTTACAATCACCCTCTCTGCTTCTTCCGGCGGGTATGATATTTTGAGCGACTCGGTTGCGGAACGGGTACATTACCTCAAACTGTCCCGTCCGCTTCTGGCAGGCGACACATTGCGTCTGACAGTCTCACAACCGCAGTACGGAACGGCTGAGGCTCAAGAGATTCTTGTGCCGGACTACAAGCCGCAAGTGCTCTCTACCCAATGGGATAAATCCACCACGCCAAACGAGAATTTCTATCGTGTCAAAGTGCGCCTGCCACAGTATATATCCCCGGAAGTGTTCATCTCTGTTTCCGGCAAACTGTATGTCACCCAGACAAATATCATCTCCCGTCTCGGCAGTGACGGTTCTTTTGTCCGGATGGATACTCTCGTCCAGCATCGTGCATTGCCCGATCTCCAGTCAGCAGATGAGATGTTTGCCGGTTTGGGCAATACCTACTACAATAATTCCGGAGCATATGTAGCTTCTCCCACGTTGCTTTTCCGAGCCAACAACCCAAACCGGGAAGTGGAGTTCTTTTTTCCTGTCAGCCGGGCATATGACTATAGAAGAGAAGCGGGAGATACCATCATCTACTCCACTTACAGCATAGACTCCTGCGCTATAGCGTTCACCATGAACAGTGAGGCATACGACCTCTATGAGGCCTCGATGGAGGCTTATCGGGGACTGAACCGCAGCAATAGCGAAGAGTTCGATCTCGGCGCGGCTCTCTCCGGTATGATAGGTGTCGAGGAACCGGCTCCGCTATATTGTAACATTACCAATGGTTTGGGCGTCTTCATCACCCAGACAAGAACAACGATACTATTAAAAGAATAAATACACTAATGGACTATTTTGTACACGAGTCGTCCTACGTGGACGAAGGATGCCAAATCGGCAAAGGCACCAAAATATGGCATTTCAGCCATATTATGTCGGGCTGCACGATAGGCGAAGACTGTAATATCGGTCAGAATGTAGTCATCTCGCCCGACGTAGTGTTGGGGCGTAACTGCAAGATTCAGAATAATGTCTCGGTCTATACCGGTGTGCGCTGTGAGGATGATGTTTTTCTTGGTCCCTCGATGGTTTTTACCAATGTGATCAACCCCCGAGCAGCCGTCAGCCGTAAGGACGAATACCGCCCGACAATCATTCACCGTGGCGCCTCCGTCGGCGCTAATGCCACTATTGTCTGTGGCAATGAGTTAGGCGAGTATTGCCTCATCGGAGCCGGTTCGGTGGTGACGAAGGATGTGCCGCCATATGCTTTGATGGTAGGCAATCCCGCACGCCAGACAGGGTGGGTTAATGCCCATGGAGACAAGTGCGCTTCCCTTGAAGAAGCGATGAAAGGATAAATTTGATATTTGAGATTTAGTATGATACAGAGAATACAAACCCTTTATTTACTTTTGGTAGTGGCTTTGGGAGCCACATTGTGCTTTATGCCCGCAGTGGAGTTATATACCCTGACTCCGCCTAACCAAGTCTTCACCCTCGGAATGGTTTCCGACGTGCCTGCTGTTAGTGGCACTTGGGTGCTTTCTCTCACAACGGTACTTATCCCGGTGCTTGCACTGGCGGATATCTTTCTGTTCAAGAAGCGAATCCTCCAGGCGCGCCTCAATATCTTCCAGGTATGTCTTTGTGCCGGATACTACGCTATTATAGGCACTTTTGTCTGGTTTGCGAAGATGAACCTCAATGTGGACTGGCATGTCACTTTCTGGGCTGCAATACCGCTTATCTGTCTGGTGCTGACCCTGATGGCTACGCGCCGCATACTGAAGGATGAGGCACTTGTACGGGCAGCAGACCGCTTACGTTAAACCATAATACAAGGTTATATGATTTTATTACAAGAATTAGGTATTACGCCTGAAGAGGCTGCAGAGAAAGCCCAGAAATTGTCTCCTGACTCGGTGCACCAGGCTGTGCAGACGGTAATCCAGCAAGTGCAGACCAACCCCGAAGGCTTCTGGCACTCGGCATTGCAGGATCTGACCACTTTCGGACTCAAGGTAGTGGCTGCGCTACTTATCTATTTTGTGGGTTCGTGGATCATCCGGTATATCAAACGTCTGATCATCCGTCTCTTTGAGCGTCGCAAGACCGAGCGTACCTTGGCGTCATTCGTCTCCTCGCTGGTGTCGATCACCCTTACGGTGATGCTCATTATTGCGACCATAGGTACCCTCGGTGTGGATACCACCTCTTTTGCCGCATTGCTCACCGCCGGCGGTATGGCTTTAGGTATGGCGCTGTCGGGTACCGTGCAGAACTTCGCCGGAGGAATAATGCTCCTTATCTTCCGCCCGTTCAAGTCCGGCGACTATATCAAGGCACAGGGGGAAGAGGGTTTTGTGATAGAGGTTTCGATTGTCTCTACCAAGATCCTTACTTACGGCAACAAGGTTGTGATCCTGCCTAACGGAAACCTCTTTACCGGTAATATAGAGAATATATCGGGTCAGGGCGTACTGCGTCTGGAGTGGCCTGTGAGTGTGGACTACGGCGTGGATGCCGCGGCGTGCAAGCAGACGATTCTGGAGATCATGAAGTCCGATCCGCGCATCCTTTCCAACGAGACCTATCCGCCGCATACCGAGAAATCCAAAGGGCAAAAGAAAACACCTCTGGTAGATCCCGAAGGTGTCCGTAAAATCAGTTATGATCCCGTAGTAGTGCTTGACACGCTCAACTCCAATGACATCACTTTCCTTGCGCGAGGATGGGTGCATACCTCGGACTATTGGGGCGTCAAATATGACCTGACCGAGCGTTTCTATACAGAACTCCCGCCGAAGGGCTTTACTTTTGCTTATCCTCACATGGATGTGCAGATAAGGAGTTAACCAACATTCCGCAGGCGGCGAGAATATCCTCGCCGCGACTGCGGCGGATGGTAGTGGTGATACCTTTCTCTGTGAGGTAGTCTCTAAGCCAGACCATTTGTTTCTCATCCGAGGGTTTGAACGCCTGATCAACGCCGGCGTGGAAGCGTATGAGGTTGATCCTGCAGTTCAGTCCCCTAAGCACTCTGACCAGTTCTTTTCCGTGGCGTACAGTGTCGTTCTGACCTCCAAAACAGATATACTCAAAACTCAGTCGCCGCTGGCGCCCCCAGTCGTACTGACGGAGCAGCTGGATCACTTGCTCCAGCGGATTGCTATGCTCTATGGGCATGATCTCTTTGCGCTCCACGGCAAAGGGGTTATGCAACGATATAGCCAAGTGGCACTCGCTTTCTTCCAAGAAGCGGCGGAGACCTTTGGTGTAGCCCACGCTCGATACTGTGATCCGGTGCGGACTCCAGCCGCACCCCCAGTCGGCGCACATGGTCTCTAATGACCGTAAGACCTCGTTGATATTATCCATCGGTTCCCCCTCGCCCATATAGACGAGGTTGGTCAGCTGCTCACTTTCCGGAATAGAGAAAATCTGGTTGAGTATCTCGCCTGCCGGCAGATGCCCGTGAAAACCGAGCGTGCCTGTCATGCAGAACTTGCATCCCATCTTGCATCCGGCTTGCGTGGATACACACAGTGTGGCGCGATCCTCCTCCGGCAGAAAAACAGTCTCGATATACTGTTTGTCCCCCACCTCAAAGAGATATTTCTTGGTTCCGTCCACCGACTCGGCGTGCGCGACAGGATCATGTCTGCCAATGGTGTACAGGGTCTTCAACGCCTCTCTGCCTTTGAGGGAGATATTGGTCATCTCGTCAAAACTTTTGGCACGCCGCTTGTACAGCCATTCAGCCAGCTGTTTTCCTGCAAAACGAGGCAGCCCCACTGACAAGGCTACCTCTTGCAGTTCCATGATTGTTTTGCCCAGAAGGCTTACCATGCGAATAAGGGGTATTGATTCATCTCTTTATTCACTTCGGCGCGCACTTTGGCGATTACTGCTTCCGATTCGGGCGCTTGGAGCACCTCGTCGATCAGTTCTACGATCCAAGGCATCTTGTCCTCCTTCAGTCCGCGGGTGGTGATGGCAGGTGTGCCAAAGCGCAGTCCCGAAGTCTGGAAAGCCGAACGGCTGTCGAACGGCACCATGTTCTTGTTGGTGGTGATGTCCGCCGACACTAAGGCTTTCTCTGCCACTTTTCCTGTCAGATCAGGGTATTTCGTACGCAGGTCGATCAGCATGGAGTGGTTGTCCGTACCGCCTGAGATGACTTTGTATCCCTTGTCCATAAAGGCTGCAGCCATCACGGCGGCGTTTTTCTTCACCTGCTGTTGGTAGGTCTTGAAATCCTCAGTCAGAGCTTCACCGAAAGCTACAGCCTTGGCAGCTATCACGTGCTCCAACGGACCGCCTTGCGTGCCGGGGAAAACGGCAGAGTCGAGTAGGGCACTCATCTTCTTGATTTCCCCCTTCGGAGTGGTCTTGCCCCAGGGGTTGTCAAAATCCTTGCCCATGAGGATAATACCTCCGCGCGGACCGCGAAGTGTCTTGTGCGTAGTGCTGGTGGCAATATGGGCATATTTAAGCGGGTTGTCCAGCAAACCGGCCGCTATCAGTCCAGCAGGATGAGCCATATCCACCATAAAGATTGCACCTATCTCATCCGCTACACGGCGTATGCGCGCGTAATCCCATTCTCTACTATAGGCACTTGCGCCGGCGATAATCAGCTTCGGTTTGTGGGTACGCGCTTTCATCTCCAGATCATCGTAATCCACCCGTCCTGTTTCTTCGTTCAGGTCATAACCGATGGCATTGAACATCAGACCGCTGAAGTTGACCGCAGAACCGTGACTGAGGTGACCACCGTGGCTCAGGTTCAGACCCATGAATGTGTCACCGGCTTTCAGACAAGCCATAAACACCGCCATGTTAGCCTGTGCACCCGAGTGCGGCTGTACGTTCACATATTCGGCACCATACAGCTCTTTCAGTCTTGCTCGAGCCACATCCTCCGCGATGTCCACTACCTCGCATCCGCCGTAATAGCGGTGACCGGGGTATCCCTCAGCGTACTTGTTGGTAAGCACACTGCCCATGGCTTCCATCACCTGGTCGCTTACAAAATTCTCACTGGCTATCAACTCGATGCCTTTTGTCTGACGCTCGCGCTCGCGGCGGATGAGGTCAAAAATCTCAATGTCTCGTTTCATGGATAAGATGTTATCTGTTGATTTTTATAAAATTTGGTGCAAATATACTACATTTTTTGGAGATGTGCAAATTTTTTTGTACCTTTGCGCCAAAATTCGTGAAATATATACCATGGCTCAATTTAGTGACCGATATTTGCGTCTGCTTGCAGAGAAGTTTCCTGATCATAGCGCAGTGACAACCGAAATCATCAACCTTAGTGCCATCCTCAGTCTCCCCAAAGGGACGGAGCACTTCGTCAGCGATCTTCACGGCGAGTCAAGCGCTTTCATTCACATGATTAAAAACGCTTCGGGCGTAGTGCGCCGTAAAGTGGACGACCTCTATCCCGACCTGGCGGAGGAGGAGAAACGTGCCCTATGTGCACTGATCTACTATCCGGACGAGCGCATCGAGTTGGTCAAGCGTCTTTGCGAGGGGGATACCGTTCCTCCGTTCAGCGAAGGTTTCAGTTTCTCCTCCATCGGAGAATGGTACCGTCACCGTCTCCGCCAGGAAGTGGAGGTGGCGCGTGCCGTGACAGTCAAATACAGCCGCTCGAAGGTCCGCAAAATGCTGCCGAAAGAGTACAGTTATATCATCGAAGAACTGCTTCATGAATCCAGTCTCGAGCAGCGCGACCGCAACACCTATTACAATGCCATCATCAATGCGATCATAGAGACCAATGCGGCGGAGCAACTGCTTATCGCTATTTCCTATCTCATCCATAGCCTTACCATTGACACCCTGCACGTAGTGGGGGATATATACGACCGCGGCTCAGGAGCCTCCAAGATCATGGATGTTCTTTCTACTGTCCGCGACTATGATATCCAGTGGGGAAACCATGACATCGAGTGGATGGGAGCGATGTTAGGCAACCCGGCTTTGATAGCTACGGTACTGCGTGTGTCCATCCGCTATGCCAATATAGAGACCCTGGAAGAGGGATACGGCATAAACCTCCTGCCGCTGGCGAATTTTGCCATGGAGACCTACGGTGATGACCCGTGCGCTATCTGGCAGACACGTGATTTTGAGAACAACCCGCGTCTCACCCGTTCCGCCCAGCTTATGGCAAAGATGCACAAAGCGATCTCTATCATCCAGTTCAAACTCGAAGGTCAGACAGTCCGCCGCCACCCCGAATGGGGTATGGATCACAGGCTGGTGCTGGATAAGATTGACCTTGAGAAAGGGACAGTGCAACTCTGTTGTGGTGAGGCTTTATCCTCGCAGACATATTCATTGCTTGATACCAACCTGCCGACACTCAACCCCGATGATCCGTATGCCCTCAGTGTTGAGGAACAGGATTTGATGAACCAGTTAGCGCGCTCTTTCCGCAAGTCGGAAAAGATGCAGAAACACCTGAGGATGCTGTATAAGCACGGTTCCCTGCATCTGGTACGGAACGGTTTTCTGCTCTACCACGCATCCATTCCTCTCAATGACGACGGCTCGTTCAGGGAAGTGAATGTCTGCGGTGAGAAGTGTTCCGGCAGACGGCTCATGGAGCGTATCGACGAAGTCGTGCGGGAGGCATATTACGGCGTGGGAGAAGCCAAACAGAACGCTCTGGATTACCTTCTTTATCTATGGGAAGGCGAAGACTCACCGCTTTACGACAAGGACAAGATGACAACCTTCGAGCGCTATTTCATTGCCGACAAGTCCACCTGGGAGGAGAAGAAAGGGGCATATTACGAACTTGCGAACAGGCAAGATATCTGTGAGAAGATCCTTCTTGAGTTCGGTCTGTCACCCGAAACGGGACGCATTATAAACGGGCATATACCGGTGCGCACGATCAAAGGGGAGACGCCTATCCGCGCCAACGGCAGACGATTTGTTATCGACGGCGGCTTCAGCAAGCCATACCAGGAGAAAACAGGTATTGCCGGCTATACCCTAATCTACAACAGCCACGGAATCCAACTTGTAGAACACGAGTCATTTGAATCGCGCGAGCAAGCTATTCTCTCCGGCAGTGATATTCATAGTCGTGCGATGCTGGAGGATTTCAGCGAGCACCGGCTCCATGTGCGCGACACCGACCGTGGTGCCGAACTTCAGGAACGTGTCGATGCTCTTCGGCAATTACTGCAAAAATGGTCTTAATCCCCTTAATTTTGCTTCAAAGGAAGAAAAAAATGCAAAAAAATTTGCGTATTCCAAAAAAATGTCGTAACTTTGCAGCCGTTTTTGTGATTTAGGAAACTATGGTAATGCGCCTCACATCTACTCAAGTGGATCTGTCCACCCTTAAGACAGGGCAGTATGAGCTTGATTATGAGCTGGATAGCGACTATCTGGCAGGGCAGGAGGCTACCGAACTCTTAGGCGGGCATATCAAGGCAACTGCCCGTTTGGATTTGCGCGAAAGAGACTTTGACCTCTACATTGAAGAGAAAGGCGAAGTTCAAGTAGCATGCGATAGATGTCTGGAGCCGGTTTCTATCGCGGTGGAAAACGGGGAAATGATTGATATAGACGAGGATGAGTCGGATGAACAGCAGCCTTCGGGCAAAACGCTCGACCTCCAATGGCTCGCATATGAAATGATAATTGTCAACCTTCCTTTGGTGCATAGTCACCCAGAAGGTGAGTGTAACCCGCAGATGCAGGATCTTCTCCAAGCTCACCTTTGTAGCACCTTACCGGAAGAGCCCGAAGATAATTAAATGATAAAATATATTGTAAAAATTTTAAAAGTTAAATAACTATGGCACATCCTAAAAGAAGACAATCGCACACCAGACAAGCGAAACGTCGTACCCATGACAAAGCCAAGATGCCGACACTGGCAATCTGCCCGAACTGCGGTGCACACTACATCTATCACACTGTATGCCCGAGCTGCGGTTACTATCGTGGCAAATTAGCTATTGAGCAGGCTCAGGAGGCTTAATTGGGGAACAATTTTTACTCAAGTATAGGCTTCCTCTCCTGTTTGTGGGAGGAGCCTATCTTTTTTTAATCTTTTTCAGCCCGTGAGGGTGCAAAAATCATTTTTTCTATAATGTACGATAACCAAACACCCCGTCGTCCGGGGGGATTCAGTTCTGAATCATCCGACCGTAAAAGACCTCGTTTCAACGCATCGGAGCGACCTCGTTTCAACGCATCCGAGCGTCCCCGTTTCAATGCTTCCGAGCGTCCCCGTTTCAATGAATTCCGTCCTCGCACAGAGGATGGCGAGCGGCGTCAGCGTCCCCGTGTGGGAGACAGCCGTTTTGACAACAGCGAAAACCGTACCAAACGCCCGCGCATGAGCGCTACTACCGAAGAGCGCCCCCGCGTGAAGCGCAACAGCGGACTCTATTCGCAACGCAAACAGCAGGCTTATCAGGAAAAATACGAGGATCCGACCAAACCTATCCGCCTTAACAAATATCTTGCCAACGCCGGTGTATGTTCCCGTCGTGAGGCAGATGATTTCATATTGGCAGGTGTTATCTCCGTCAACGGAGAAGTAGTGGACTCTCTCGGCGCCAAAGTGCTGCCGACCGACAAGGTTATGTTCCATAACCAGCCGGTGCACCGTGAGCGCAAAGTATATATCCTGCTCAACAAGCCCAAGAATACCGTCACTACCACCGATGACCCGCAAGAGCGCAAAACTGTAATCGACATCGTCCGTAACGCCTGCGCCGAGCGTATCTATCCTGTCGGCCGTCTTGACCGTAATACCACCGGCGTACTGCTTCTTACCAACGACGGTGATCTCGCAGCGAGACTCACCCATCCTAAGTTCGGCAAGAAGAAGATCTATGCCGCTACACTCGACCATGACCTCGAAGAAGTGGACGAAGCCATTCTCCGTAATGGTATTGTCCTCGATGACGAGCGTATCGTTCCCGATGCACTGGAGTTCCCCAAAGACGACCGTCGCCATATAGGGCTTGAGATCCACTCCGGACAAAACCGCGTCGTTCGCCGTATGTTCGAGAAAGTGGGATACAAAGTAGTGAACCTTGACCGCGTCAGCTTCTGCGGTCTTACGAAGAAGAAAGTGGCGCGCGGCAAATACCGTTTCCTTACCCCGAAAGAGGTGGCAATGCTCCAAATGGGTGCTTTTGAGTAATGACCATCGGATTTGACAATGAGCAATACATCCGCATCCAGTCGGAGCATATCCGGGAGCGTATAGCGGCGTTTGGCAACAAACTCTATCTTGAGTTTGGCGGCAAACTCTTCGACGACTACCACGCCAGCCGTGTTCTGCCGGGCTTCAAGCCTGACAGCAAGTTAGCGATGCTTACACAGTTGCGTGACCGCCTTGAGATCATTATTGTCATTTCCGCTCTGGACATAGAGAAGAATAAAGTCCGTCAGGACCTGGGTATCACCTATGACGAGGACGTCCTGCGTCTGCGCGAAGAGTTCATGGCGCGGGATTTTCTCGTTTCATCGGTGGTGATCACCCACTATTCGGGACAGCGTTCCGCGGACGCCTACCGGATGCGTCTCGAACGTCAGGGTATCCGTGTCTATTATCATTACACCATCGACGGCTATCCGCATAATGTCGAGTTCATCGCTTCCGATGAGGGTTTCGGCAAAAACGATTTTGTGCCGACCTCCCGTGAACTGGTGGTTGTTACCGCTCCGGGACCGGGAAGCGGCAAGATGGCAGTGTGTCTGAGCCAGTTGTACAACGAACACGCCCGCGGACGGAATGCAGGATACGCGAAGTTTGAGACTTTCCCTGTCTGGAACCTGCCGCTCAAACACCCTGTGAACGTGGCTTACGAAGCCGCTACCGCCGACCTCAACGACGTGAACATGATTGACCCGTTCCATCTGGAAGCATACCAGAAGACGGCTGTCAATTATAACCGCGACATAGAGATTTATCCTGTGCTCGATGCACTGTTTACTTCCATCCACGGTTCTAATCCATACAAGTCTCCTACGGACATGGGGGTTAATATGGTGGGTTTCTGTATCAGTGACGAAGAGGTCTGCAAGGAGGCCAGCAAACAGGAGATCATCCGCCGCTATTTTGCGGCTCTCAACCGTCTCGCCAAAGGCGACTGCAACGACCAGGAGATCAAGAAACTGGCAATGCTGCAGAAGCAGGTAGGTATCAATACCGCCTATAGGCGGACAACCGTTGCCGCACGTGAACGCAAAGAGCAGTCTCTGGGCAATGCTTCCGCGGCAATCGAACTTCCGGACGGAACCATTATTACGGCGGAGGCTTCGGCACTCTTGGGTTCTTCGGCTGCTCTGCTGCTTAATGTTATCAAACATATAGCTGGCATCGACCACCACGAGCGGCTCCTTCCGGCGAATATGATCGAGCCGATCCAACACACCAAAATCTCTTTCCTCCACGGCAGAAACCCGCGTCTCCACACCGATGAGGTTCTGGTGGCTCTTTCTGTCCGTTCACTCCAGGACGACAACTGCCGGCGCGCTCTTGAAGCACTGCCGATGCTCAACGGTTGTCAGATGCACTCGACGGTCATGCTCAGCGAAGTGGACGCCAAGACATTCAAGAAACTTGGTGTTGATCTGACCTGCGATCCTTCCAGATCCTAAGTTTATTATAGTTTTGTTCTTTCTGTCTGTCAAGGTTGTCAGACAGTTTTCCGTACAGGCAGTACCCGGCATATTGGTTGCCGATACTCTTTGCATACCCCTTACAATGGATAACAAATCACTAAGAATCTCCAAGAACAACTAACGTTGAATTTTTGAACAGAGCGTTCGAAAAATTGGCGAATGCCAGGCGATAAAAATGTCAGGTAATAAAAAATGGCATGGCATAAATGGCAGAAATGGCAGAATAATTCCCGGATTTGAAAGTATTACTCTAAAAAACGAAGTTTTATTTGCATATATGCGTTTTTTTTTGTACCTTTGCGCCCGAATTGAAATAAATGCATTTAAGATATGCCAAATAAACAACAATTTGCTCTTATTGGCGCTGCCGGATACATTGCTCCGCGTCATATCAAGGCAATCGCCGATACAGGTAACAATCTCATGGTGGCTTATGACCGCTTCGATTCGGTCGGACGCCTTGACAGTTCATTCCCGGACTGTTCTTTCTTTACCGAGAACGAGCAGTTCGACCGTTTCTGCTCGAAGCAGATGCGTACCGAGAATCCGCTCAACTGGCTTTCTATCTGTACGCCGAACTATACGCACGATGCCTTTATCCGCTACGGTCTGCGCCTCGGATGCGATGTCATCTGTGAGAAACCTCTGGTACTCAACCCTTATAACATCGACAATCTTGTAGAACTTGAGGCAGAGACGGGACACAAAGCCTATACGATCCTCCAACTCCGTTTGCACGACAAGATCCGTGCCCTGAAGGAGAAAGTGGAGAACGGTCCGAAGGACAAGATCTACGATGTGGATCTGACCTATATCACCTCCCGCGGCAAGTGGTACTACTCTTCATGGAAGGGCGATGTGCATAAGTCAGGAGGTATTGCAACCAATATCGGCGTGCATTTCTACGATATGCTCCAGTGGATCTTCGGTCCGGTGAAGAAGAATATTGTGCATGTAATGTCCTTCGACCGCGTTGCAGGTTACTTGGAGCTGGAGAAAGCGCGTGTGCGTTATTTCCTCTCTATCAATGCCGACTGTCTGCCGGAGAATGCCGTACAGGGCGAGAAGCGTACCTATCGCACGCTGTCTATCGACGGTGAAGAGTTCGAGTTCTCGCAGGGCTTTACCGAACTGCACACAGAGAGCTACCGTCAGATTCTTGCCGGTAACGGTTTCCGCATCTCCGAGGCACGTCCGTGCATAGAGATCGTCTCCGAGATACGCCGTGCCCAGCCGATCGGCCTGGTGGGCGACTATCATCCGCTTGCCAAACTGCCTCTCTCTCCGCACCCTTTCGGTTGGGACGAGAAACGCTAAGCATCTATCCGGACTTATCCGGACTGTACTAAATAACCATAATTTTTGATGAAAGGCAAATACCAAATAATTCTTCTCTTGCTCCTCGGCTTCGCGTTGGCGTCTTGCGTCACTTCGCGTAAGGTCAACTATATGCAGAAGCCGGACAAAGAGATCCCTTCCTATCCAGACACCCTGTCTTACGAGGACTACAAGCTCCGCATTGGTGACCGTCTTTATGTGTATGTTTACTCCGTGGACGAGCGCATACAGAAGATGTACAACGCCGGCGGTAACTCCTCGTATATGCGCAACCAGATGGGTAATGGCGGTAACAGCCAGTACGGCTCGTATGACCTCTATACCTATCTCGTGGACGAAGAAGGAAACATCGACTTCCCGACCATCGGCAAAATCCCCGTACAGGGCAAGACCACACGCGAAGTGAAGTACGCCCTGGAAGCGGAACTCAGCACTCTTCTGCGCGATCTGCCGGGGTATAGCACTATCTCCTGCGAGGTGAACGTGGTTAACCGGACATTCTCAATTATCGGTGCGCAGAGCGGACGATATTCGATCAACAAAGAGAAGATGACAATCTTCGAAGCCCTCGCCATGGCGGGAGATATAAAGGATTTCAACAGCAAGAAGGAGATCAAACTCATTCGCGAGATCAACGGTGTCACTACTATCAAGACTTTCGATGCACGTTCCGAAGACATCGTCAACTCCGAGTACTATTACATAGAGCCGAACGATATTATCTATGTCCGTTATATGCCCGGATACAGTTTCGGTATCAACCACGTGACGACGGTAATCGGCGTTACAGCTACCACTTTCTCCTTCGGTGTCTTTATCTATTCGATCGTGCAAACAGGTATCAATTTGGCAAAACCGAAAGGAGGTAACCAATGAAAAAGCTAATCTATATATTCCTTTTGGTAGCGGCAACCGTTTCGTTCTCAGGCTGTTACAGCCATCGTGTGATCGGATACCTGCAGGATTCGACCAAGACCCATCCGCTACCGCAGTACGACAGCGTGCCTTACGAGCCTTACCGTATCCGTGTGAATGACGAGATCATCTACCGCCTCGTCTCTTTGGACGAGACGATGTCCAAGATGTTAGGTGCCAACAATGCATCATCCTACGGTCAGTATGCCAACTCCTACCGTGTGCACACCGATGGTACGATAGACCTTCCGTTCCTCAAACCCGTTAAGGTACAGGGGCTGACCGAAGTGGAGGCGCAACAGGCTGTAGAAGAGGCGTTCCGCGAAGTGGTGCCGGACGCTTCGATCAAGCTTGCGCTATACAACAAGTACTTCTCCGTCATCGGAGACGCACATTCCGGACAGTTCTACATTTATAAGGAGAAGATGAATATCTTCCAGGCACTCGCCATGACCGGCGATGTGCTCAACTCCGGCGACCGGCGTCATATCCGTATCATCCGTCCCAAGGACAATGGGGAGGAACCTGAAATCCTCGAGTTCGATATACGTACCAATACGATTATCAATTCCAAATACTATTATATCTATCCGAACGATGTCATCTATGTGGCACGAACCAAAGACAGTTTCTACAAGGTACCGTCTTATTCCGGCTTCCTGGGACTGATCACCAGTTCTGTGTCGCTCCTCGTTTCGGTATTAACCTTTGTGCAAAATCAAGTTCGTTAACAGGCTATGAGTGGAAATAACAATTATACAGATTCAGGCAACAGTAATTATTTGTACGGCGATCCGTACGGCAGTTCGCCTTATGGCAACAGCCAATACGGAAACGCCTATGGAGCAGGCGCTTACAGCGCCAATGGTATGTATGGGGGCAATGCCCGTTACGGCAATGCCCAGTACGGCAACGGCCAGTACGGCAACGGTCAATACACGGGCGGTGGAGATTCGGACGAAGATCCGTTAGAACAACAAACACAATTCAACCCCATTGAGTGGATCTTCACTTTTGCCCACTATTGGTATCTCTTTGTGATCTTTGTGGGGATTGCTTTCGGTTTGGCGATGCTGAAGAACCGCAAATGGATCCCTTCCTACTATTCGCAGGGAACAATGGTCATCAAGGAGAACTCCGGTTACGGCGGCACACAGACCAGTCTGATGCAGGGATTCGGTCTGGATGTGACCTATACCAATGTGAACAACCAGATGATCATCCTCGGATCCTATGACCTGATCAGCCGTGTTGTGGATTCGCTGCCCTTCATGCAGACCGAGTATATCACCCAAGGCAAGTTCAAAACCCGTAACCTCTACCGCGAGTCGCCTATCCTCATCGAGCAGGAGCGTATAGACCAGGCGGCGTACCAAGACCTCTTTGAGATCAACTTCAACGAGGACGGTACGATGCGGATTGTGTCCACTGTGGACGAGTCCAGACTGGATGTTACTGTGCGATACGGTCAGAAGATTGATAACCAGCTCTTTACCATCACAATCTGGCCGACGGAGCTGATGGTCAACCGCGGTAAGATTTATGTGCGTTTCCGTACGAGAGAGTCGCTTGTAGACGAGTTTATGAACCGCCTCGAGATTGCTTTTGTCAACGAGGGTAGTACCGTCTTGGGACTGTCTCTGACCTCGGAGACCCCCCAGCGTGACTGCGAGTTTATCGACAAACTGGTAGAGACCTATCTGCAGAAGACCCTTGAAGAGAAGAACGCCGTGGCGGAGAATTCCCTCCGGTTTATCAATTCGCAGTTAGGTATAATAGAAGACTCTTTGGATATCAGCCGCCGGGCAATGACCAATTTCCGTCAGGAGAACAAGTTCATGGATGTGTCCTCTTATGCAGGGCAACTGCTCTCCAAAGCCGAAAATTTTGACCAGCAGATGCAGGCTCTCCGGCTCAAAGAGACCTATTTTGACTATCTCACCAAGTATCTGAAGACCAATATAGAAAGCGGTTCGGTGATTGCTCCTTCGACTATGGGACTGAACGAACCGATGCTCTCCACCTTGGTACAACAGCTCAATGACCTCCGTGTACAGCGTGGCGAAGTATCCGAGAAGAACGTGTACTACGCCAAGTACAGCAAAGATATGGATAATATCAAGGAGGCCATCAATGAGGTTGTGCGCTCCATGCGCGCGCAATTGGATATAGAGAAGAATAATATCCTTGAGCACATGGCAGAGATCGACGGCGAGATCCGCACCCTGCCTGCCAAAGAGCTGGAGATGGTGGGTATCGAGCGTAAGTTTAACATCGACGACAACTACTATACCTTCTTCCTCCAGAAGCGTGCCGAGGCTGAGATCCAGAAGGCATCCAACACACCGGACAACCAAGTCATGGACAAAGCGCGTACAACCGCTATCATGAATGCTTCTACGAAGAAGAAGACCATGACTTCTTACCTCGCTGTGGGATTCATCATTCCGCTGGTACTGATTGTCCTCTCCGAGTTGCTGAACAATAAGATCCGCTCGCCGAAAGACCTGCTCAAACTGCACCGGTTCCACCTCATCGGTACCGTGCGTCATGCCCGCAACCAGAACCCGACACTCGTCCGTGCCCGACCCAAGTCGTCCTACGCCGAGATGTTACGTTCTATCCGTACACGAATTGAGTTTGTTGTTAAGCGCAAGGACAAACTGGTCATCTCCGTTACATCAACGGAGTCCGGTGACGGTAAGACCTTCCTTTGCTCCAACCTGGCGGCGCTCTATTCGATGTCCGGCAAGAAGACCATCCTTGTGGACTGCGATATCCGTAAGCCGAACCTCCACACCAAACTCGGAATGGAGAACGGTAATGGTATCACCAACTACCTTATCGGCGATTGCGAACTCGACGAAGTCATCATCACCGATACACCTTTCGGTTTCGATCTGATGCGTGCCGGTACGGTGCCGCCTAATCCGGGTGAGTTGATCCACTCCGACCGGATGACCGAGCTGCTCAATACGCTCCGCGAGTCTTACGACTATGTCATCATCGATACATCGCCTATCGGTCTGGTGCCTGACTCTTATCCTATTATCGAGCAGACGGATATATGCCTCTTCGTAGTACGTTGCATGCAGACCAACAAGGGTCTGTGCAAACTGACCCTCGACCAGATGATGGAAGTTGTGGATACTCCGGAGAAGATACAGCTGGTACTCTCCGATATTCCAATTGAGGGACGATTTGCTTACGGCGGTTACGGCTATGGCTACGGTTACGGCTATGGTTACGGCTACGGCTACGGTTACGGCGGTTACGGCTACGGAGCGTACGGCTATGGCAGAAAACGCAGCAAGTACGGACTGTCCTCCCGCAAGAGTGATAATAATATCTACAACTATTATCACGACGACGAGGAAGAAGAAACCGCAGAACAGGAAACGGAAAACAAAACCATCTAAAACGCAATTCAATATGATGAAAAAACGAATATTGGTATCTTTCGCGGCTGCACTCACAATGCTGAGTGCAGCGGCAAATACCCTCTATACCCACGAGGGAACAGTCAAAAATTCCTATAACTTCTTGTTATATACCCCTGATTCGTATTCACCTGGGGCTGAGAACAAAATGCCTCTGATCGTCTTCCTGCACGGGCGCAGCCTTAGCGGAACAGACCTCAACCGTGTCCGCCGGTACGGTTCGCTGAGCGCGATCCAGTACGGGCGCAAGATCAATGCTTTGGTTCTTGCACCGCAAAGCCCCGGTGAGAAATGGAACCCCAAGAAGGTGAATGACCTCATCGACTGGACTTTTGCGAACTACGAAGTTGATACCAACCGAGTTTATGTCATCGGAATGAGTATGGGCGGTTACGGCACCATGGATTATGTGGCTGCTTATCCGCATCGTGTGACAGCCGCTATAGCAATGTGCGGCGGAATATCCAATCTCAACAACGCACCCAAGATGGCTTCGGTGCCGCTGTGGATTATTCACGGCACGGACGACAAAGCGGTATCCGTAGAGAAATCGGACGAGGTGTTCCGTAAACTGGAGGAGACGAACAAACCCCACCAGACCCACTATGACCGTCTTGATTCGGTAAACCACGCAATGTTGGCGCGGATGTTTTACCTCGATGAGACCTACGAATGGCTCTTTGCCCATACCCAGAAGGGAAAGAAGAACACTATCCAGCCGACCTTCGATGTGCGTAAACTCCTTCCGGCTGCTTACAAAGGGCTGCGCTCCAATGCTGTATCCATGAAAGTGGAGTCCGGCAAGCCTAAGGCTCCCGCACCTGCACCCGGTGTAGAGCAGAAGGACTCACTCACACAAACCCCGGCTACCGCTGCGGCTCCAAAGGATACAACCATCTCTGCCGAAGAGGCCAAGCGCATAGCTGCAGAGAAAGCTGCCAAGGAGAAAGCGGAGAAAGAGGCTGCCGAGAAATTAGCGGCAAAGAAGAAAGCCGCAGCAGAGGCTGCCGCTGCCAAAAAGAAAGCAGCCGAGGAAGCCAAGAAAAAAGCCGAACTCGCCAAGAAGAAAGCAGCAGAAGAGGCTGCCAAGAAGAAGGCTGCCGAGGAAGCCAGGAAGAAAGCGGAAGCAGCTAAATGGCACGTCGTCAAATCCGGCGAGAGCCAGTGGTCGATCGCCAACAAGCACGGCATCACCGTTGAACAGCTCCGCAAGATGAACAAACTGACCGACAAGTCTGTCATCCAACCGGGGCAGAAACTGCGCGTCAAATACTAATGCGGTAACAAAACAATATAACACTTAAAATCCAATACTTATGAAACACGTACTTTTAGGCGATGAGGCGATAGCCTTAGGCGCGATTGATGCCGGTTTGAGCGGCGTCTATGCATACCCGGGCACGCCTTCGACGGAGATTACGGAGTTTATCCAACTCCATGAGTCCAAGACCCCTACCGGCATCTTCTGTCGCTGGGCTTCCAACGAGAAGACGGCTATGGAGGCAGCCCTCGGAATGGCTTACATGGGTAAGCGGGCATTGGTCTGCATGAAACATGTAGGAATGAATGTCTGCGCCGATGCGTTCATGAACGCAGCTATCACAGGCGTTAACGGCGGCTTGGTAGTGGTAGCGGCAGACGATCCTTCGATGCACTCCAGCCAGAACGAGCAAGACTCGCGTTTCTATGCCAAGTTCGCGATGATCCCTTGTGTCGAGCCTTCCAACCAGCAGGAGGCGTATTCCATGACACAGTACGCATTTGACCTGAGCGAGCGTCTCAAGACCCCTGTGCTTCTGCGCGTCACCACACGTATGGCACATAGCCGTGCCGTTGTTGAGACGAACGATACACCGCGTCCGCAGAACGGCATGTCGCTGCCACAAAACGTGCAGCACTTCATCCTGTTGCCGGCTTTCGCCAAACGCAACTATGCCGAACTGGTTGACCACCAGACTCTCTTCACAGACGAGAGCAACACCTCTCCCTATAATGCCTATACGAAAGGTACAGCACCCGAACGTGCCATAATCACCACCGGAATAGCCTACAACTACCTCATGGAGAACTATTCTCCGGAGGAGGGACGTTCTATCCTCAAGATCACCCAGTATCCTCTGCCCTTGGCACATATCCGCCAACTGGTTGCCGACGGCGCACGGGAGATTCTTGTCATTGAGGAGGGACAGCCCGTGGTAGAGGAACTGTTGCACGGTCTGGTGCCCTCTACAGTAACGGTTAAGGGACGACTCACCGGCGACCTGCCGCGTATGGGCGAACTAACCCCGGACTCTGTTCGTGCCGCTTTGGGACTCGCTGCCCTTGAGACCAAGCAATCCGATGATCTGGTGGTAGCCCGACCGCCTGCTCTATGTCAGGGATGCGGACACCGCGATGTCTATGCCGCTCTCAACGAAGTGGCACGCGAGTACCCGTCGCCCCGTATCTTCGGCGATATAGGTTGCTATACCTTGGGTGCCCTTTCGCCTTTCCACGCCCTGCATGCCACCGTGGAGATGGGGGCCTCGATCACTATGGCCAAAGGCGCTGCCGATGCCGGTCAACACCCTGCCATAGCGGTCATCGGAGACAGTACTTTTACCCACTCCGGCATGACGGGTCTGCTCGACTGTGTTAATACCAATGCCAATGTGGTGGTACTGATCTCGGACAACCTCACCACCGGAATGACCGGCGGACAAGACTCGGCAGGTACAGGAAGAATCGAGCAGATTTGTTATGGTCTCGGCGTGGCACAGGAGCATGTACGCGTTGTAGTGCCGCTGCCCAAGAACATGGAAGAGATCAAGCAAGTACTCCGCGAAGAGATCGACTACAACGGCACATCCGTTGTGATCGCCCGCCGTGAGTGCATCCAAACATTAAAACGTCATCTTAAAGCCAATAAGAAATAACTATGAAAAAGGATATTATTTTAGCCGGTGTCGGCGGACAGGGAATATTGTCAATCGCCACAGTCATAGGTGAAGCGGCTCTGCAGGAGAACTTATACCTCAAGCAAGCCGAAGTACACGGAATGTCCCAGCGCGGAGGAGACGTACAGTCCAATTTGCGCCTCTCGTCTTCGCCCATTATGTCCGACCTCATCCCAAAGGGTGGGGCGGATCTGATCATCTCGCTCGAACCCATGGAGGCGCTCCGGTATATCCAATACCTCAAACCGGACGGATGGATCGTTACGGCATGCAATGCTTTCGTGAATATCCCCAATTATCCCGAGCAGGATTCACTGCTTGCACATATACGTGCCCACCGCAATCATGTGATACTTGACGTAGAGGCTCTTGCCAAATCAGCCGGTGCGCCTGCACAAGCGGCTAACATGGTGCTGCTGGGTGCCGCTATCCCGATGTTAGGCATCGAGCACGACAAAATAATGGCAGGTATCGCACGTGTCTTCGCCCGCAAGGGAGAGGCAGTCGTCGCCTCCAATACCGCTGCTGCCGAAGCCGGTTATCAGCACTCTTGTCAAACCACGCAAAACTAAAAAAACGCTATGGCTTCTTTTCCTTTAGACAAACAACTGGTGGATTCGGTCTGCGGTCAGTTCGGACTGCGCAATTTCCATGAGTTGGGCACCGCCTCTATCCGCCAACTCGTGGGAGTAGTCAAGGACATAGAGAAAGCCACCGGCGTGGAGTTCGTGCATATGGAGATAGGTGAACCCGGTTTGCCCGCCGAACAGGTGGGTATCGAGGCCGAGCACCAAGCCCTCCTTAACGGCTGCGGCTCCCATTACCCCAATATTATCGGTATTCCTGAGGTTAAACATTGGGGAGCGGAGTTTCTCCGTGCTTTTGCCAATATCGACCGTCCCGATGAGTGTATCCTGCCTACGGTAGGATCGATGCAAGGGGCTTTTGCCCTTAATATGATGATCTCCCAGATAGACGATAAGAAGAATACTATTCTCTTCATCGATCCCTGTTTCCCGGTGCAGAAGATGCAATGCCGTGTTATAGGCACCAAGGTGGAGGCGTTTGACCTTGTCGATCACCGCGGCGAAGACCTGCGTGCCGAACTGGAGCGGCATTTCCAAACGGGACGCATCGCAGCCGTGCTCTATTCCAATCCTAACAACCCCTCCTGGATGTGTCTCACCGAGGAAGAACTGCAGATCATCGGTTCGCTTGCGACCGAGTATGATGTTATTGTGCTGGAGGATTTGGCTTACTTTAATATGGACTTCCGCGATTCTGGCCGCGGCGTGCCTTACCATGCTCCATACCAGCCGTCCGTGGCACACTATACCCATAATTGTGTCCAGCTTGTATCCTGCTCCAAGATGTTCAGTTATGCCGGTCAGCGGGCCGCTTTTGTGGCTATAGATCCTGTTCTGGCACACCGCACCTTCCCTGCGTTGGCAGAACGCCTTGGAAACAGAGGCGAGTTCCTGCAGGCTTTTGCTTATTATTTTCTCTATGCCCTCTCCAGCGGTGTATGCCATTCCGTGCAGTATGGTATGGCAGCGATGCTCCAGGCGGCGTGCGAAGGCAGGTTGCGCTTTGTGGATCATACACGCGAGTATGAACACCGCGCTGCCAAGATCAAAGAGATACTTCTCCGTAACGGTTTCCATATCGTCTATGACAAGGACGGTGAGATACCTGTGGGTGACGGATTTTTCTTCACTTTCGGTTATCACGACTGGACAGGAGAGAAACTGGTGAACAAACTCATCTATTACGGAGTCTCCGCCATCGCGCTCTCCTCAACCGGAGCATCGCGCCAGGGAATGCGCGGATGCGCTTCCGCTATACGCGAAGACCAGTACGATGAGCTTGACCGACGCCTTGCCAAGTTTAACGAAGATTTTGCCAATATCTCATGAATTACCATTATGTAACCCCTCAGGAGGCAGTCCGGCACGTCAAGTCCGGCGACACCATTGTAGTGCAAGGCTCTACTTCTATCCCGACAGTACTGCTCAATGCGCTTACGGAACGGGCTCCCGAACTGAGAGATGTCAAACTCATCTCCGGTTTCGGCGTGCACCCGGAGGATGCTCCTTATGCCAAACGTGAGTTGATCGACTCTTTCCGGGCTCTCTCAATCTTTGTGCCTAACACCTTGCGGCGTGCGATGAAAGAGGGTGTGGCGGATACCATTCCCTGTTTCTTAGGCGAAGTGCCGAGTCTCTTCCGTAGCGGATTGGTGCCGGTAGATGTTACCTTTTTGAATGTCTCGGAGCCGGACGACGAAGGCTATTGCTCGTTCGGTATATCGGCAGACATCGCTTTTTCGGGGGCGGAGTGCTCGAAGGTCATCATTGCGCAGGTCAACAAATATATGCCGCGTATGTTCGGCGATCCGGTTATCCATGTGAGCAAGATCACGGCGATGTGCCGTGGCGATGTGCCGTTGGTGGAAGTGCCTACGCCTGTGCCTAACGAGATAGAGACCAAGATCGGCAATTATGTAGCCTCCGAAATACCCGATGGTGCTACGTTGCAGATCGGTGTCGGAGGAATCCCTAATGCGGTTATCAACGCCCTGCGGTCACATAAACACCTCGGCTTGCATACGGAGGCGATCACGGATGGCGTTCTGCCGCTCATCGAGTCGGGCGTCATTGACAACTCCTTGAAGGCTGTTTTACCCGGCAAGTCGGTAGGAAGCCTGGTACTGGGTTCACGGCATCTGTATGATTATGTGGACAATAACCGTGATTTCGTCATCCGGGATGTGGCGTGGACCAACGACCCGCAGATCATCCGCCAAAACCCCAAGGCAATGGCTATCAACTCCGCCGTTGAGGTCGATCTCACCGGACAGATCTGTGCCGACTCCATTGGCGAGACTATCATCTCCGGCGTGGGCGGACAGCACGATTTCATGTACGGCGCAGCACTCTCCGAAGGCGGTAAGTGCTTTATCGCCCTGCCCAGTATGACCAATAAGGGAAAGTCCAAGATCGTAGCGCGGCTGGCACCCGGAGCAGGAGTAGTCACTACGCGCTTCCAGGCGCAGTATATCGTTACCGAACACGGTAAGGCTTTCCTGCGTAATCTGCCGCTGGCTGATCGTGCCAAAGCGCTTATCAAGATTGCCGATCCCTCTGTGCGCGAAGACCTTGAGCGCGCAGCCGTAGAGCGGTTCGGTATAGGATTCTTGCGTCTCAAATAGGAAGGAAGGCAATCCTTTCTCTTGAATACAAAAATAGCAGGGCTATCGCAGTCCTGCTATTTTGTGTAACTGTACACTGAGCCGCCAGAACGGGTGGGCTAAGATGTATCTTACAGTCTCGTCTAAGTTGTCGTTGCGGTCGTCTTCCCATTCGTCGATGCCGCTCTCCAGAAGCCATTCGCCGGTGTATCGCAGCGGCTGTAGCATCCAGTGCTCGGCTTCAAGCCGGCTGCGCCAGATCTCCGGGTCATAGGTGCCGGTAAAGACCACCTTCACCTCATTCACTTTTCTGAGTGCCAGAGGGGCAGGATGACTTTCTGCTTCCGGTTTTCTGCTTTCAATCATTTTCGGCGAACATGTAATCCAGTCAATCCCGTCGGGTAGGGGATGTGTGCCGTTGGTCTCGATACAGATATAAAAGCCGGAATCATGCAGGGCTTTGACCAGTTCGGCATCGACCTGCAGCGAAGGTTCTCCGCCTGTGAGTACCACCATTTTGCGGCGTTCGTTCGCTACATCGTAGAGCCCCGTTATTTCCGCTATGATAGCATCTGCATCCATTGTGCTGTATTCCGCAAACTCGGTGTCGCACCACGGACAGCGGAGGTTACATCCGCTGAAACGGACGAACACAGCCGGAATACCGCTGTGCGCACCTTCCCCCTGCAGGGTGTAGAATATTTCGTTAATCCGATAAGTCAAATCCCCAAATCTTCAAATCCTCAAATATCTTTTTCATAGATGGCGGTGTTGCCTTCGGACTCCTGTACCGACACTTTGTAGCAGTTCTCCACGTGGTCGCATATCCAGCGGGCGATATTCTCCGCCGAAGGATTAACATCCAGTACCTCGTTGATATACTTGTGGTCGAAGGTTTCTTTGACCACCTTCTTGATGTGCGTGAAGTCGGTCACCATGCCGTCTTGGTTCAGTTCCTGGGCTTTGCAATAGACCACGATGATCCAGTTGTGACCGTGCAAGTTCTCGCACTTGCTTTCGTATGACAGCATCAGATTGTGTGCTGCCGAAATCTCTATTCTTTTTTCTACGTAATACATGAATTTAGTTAAATTATCTAATTCTCATAGATTGTCTTATCTTCTATACCGGCTTGTGCGAGTGCTTCTTTGCGCTCCCGGCATGTGCCGCAAACGCCGCAGTGGTGTTCTCCTCCTTTGTAGCAACTCCATGTCTCCGAGTAGTCCATCCCCAACGCTTTGCCGTGCATGGCTATCTCTGCTTTGGTCAGATGGGTGTAGGGTGTAAGCAGTTCTACGCCATTCCATGTACCGGCGTGTACGGCTTTGTTCATCGCCTCTACAAACTCCGGCCGGCAGTCGGGATAGATGGTATGGTCGCCGGCGTGGTTTGCCAGCATGATATACTGCAGTTTGTTGTTCTCTGCCATGCCTGCGGCGATGGAGAGCATTATTCCGTTGCGGAAAGGTACGACGGTGGATTTCATGTTCTCTTCGTCGTAGTTGCCTTCAGGAATGGCGTCTGCTCCCTCCAAGAGCGAGGATTTGAAGAAGTCCTTGATAAACGGCAGTTTGATCTCTATGTGGGCGATGCCTAACCGCTTGCAGTGCATCTTGGCAAACGCGATCTCGCGGTCGTTATGATTGCTGCCGTAGTGAAATGAGACAGCCAAAGCGATGCGGTCTCGGTATTCGTATAGCATCGTCGTCGAGTCCAACCCGCCGGACAATACGATTAAACTATCTTTCATAATAATTTAACAGTTTAACGTCACACAGTGACCTATTTAACGTGTGAAGCACATTTTAACTGCTCTGAAAGCCGCTGCGCTTTGAGTGCCTCGTGTTCTTTGTCGGCGTAGTTCGCAAACGGATAGATGCTGATGCCGCCTCTGGGCATAAAATAGCCGGTAACCTCAAGGTACTTGGGGTCCATCAGTTTCACCAGATCCTTCATGATGATATTCACGCAGTCTTCATGAAAATCGCCGTGGTTGCGGAAGGAGAACAGGTATAGTTTGAGGCTCTTGCTCTCCACCATGCGCTCGCGCGGGATATAACTGATGTACAAGTGCCCGAAATCAGGCTGACCTGTTTTGGGGCATAGGGTGGTGAACTCCGGACAGTTGAATGTCACCAGATATTCGTTTTCCGGATGTTTGTTGGGGAAAGTCTCCAGTACTTCGGGATTGTAGTTGTCCGAATACTGTACGTGTTGATTGCCAAGCAGGGTAACGCCCTGCAGTTCGTTTTCTGTTCGCATATTGTTTTCAGTTTTTTAGGGAGGAAAAACAATAGCTCCCGTGTTATTGTTAATTCTTCTGTGTTCAAAAAAAGGAGCCTTCAGCTCCTTCTTTCTTGTGTCCCCCGAGAGGCTCGAACTCTCGACCCACTGATTAAGAGTCAGTTGCTCTACCAACTGAGCTAGGGAGACGTGCTTATTTTTCAAAAGCGGCTGCAAAATTACTGCTTTTTTTTGACATACGCAAATTTTTTTGCATTTTTTTGCATTTTTCTTCTCTTACTCCCGTTTTTTGGGAGTTTGATGCGCTATCTTTGCACCGGATTTGAAAAAAAAGGAGATTTATTATGGAAAATTCTGTTAAAAATTTGGTGTACAGTTCGGTTTTGGTAGTAGCAATGTTTTGCATGGCATGGCTGATGCTTTGTATATCATAGAACGATTATGGATTACGGTTCATATCCCGCATACTAATGCGGCTCTTCTTTGTATTCCGCCGATTGGCAATCGGCATAGACGTTTGTTGTTTACACGGGATACAATCCCGTATGTGGTCTCTATCTAACCATTAAGGGGGATTCTATCGGGATACCGGTATTCCGCTGTACCGCGATACCGGTTTTGTTCGCTCCTGTGCCTCTTCTTCGAATTACGTCGGCTAATTGACGACACTTATCAGCTATTTCCCTTTAATTTTCCTTCAAAATTGAGATATTAGACAGATTATCGTCCATTTTCTTGCATATTTCACAAAAAAGTTGTAACTTTGCAACGCAATTTTGCGTGCAAAGCAAATAGAGAAACACGAAGATATATGACTAAAGAACACAAAGGAGTCATTTACATCCTTACCAATCCATCCTTCAAGGAGTATGTCAAAATTGGCTATGCGCACGACATAGAGAAGCGTCTGCGCCAACTGAACCGGAGTGAGACTATTCCGTTTGCTTTCCGTGTCTATGCCATATACGAGGTCAAGAGCGAACTGACCGATATGGAGTTGCACAAACTGATTGACAACCTCAATCCGGATCTACGTACCATTGAAACTTTTGACGGAAAGAAACGTGTTAAAGAGTTCTATGCAATGTCTGCCGAGGATGCCTATTCTATCTTGGAAAGCATCGCCAAGATTAGTGGTACTACGGAATGTCTCAAACGTCTCACGCCTGAAGGTCATGAGGTGATTGATGAAGAGATTGCCAAAGAAGTACAGGAGAATGCCAAGCGTGGTCCATTCCGTTTCTCTATGTGTGGTATTAAGAAAGGTGAGAAAGTAGTATTTATCGAAGATAGTTCCATCCAACCGGTAGTGATTGATGACCGTCGTATTGAGTGGAATGGACAAACTACATCGCTTTCTGCATTGGCGCAGCAACTCAAAGGTTTTAACCATCCCGTGCAAGGCACACTTTGGTTCACATACAATGGAGTGAAATTAACAGAACTCCGCAACAAAATCGAGAAAATGTAGTAAATATGGATATAGAAACGAGAAATAACAATCATGAGATCTTCGCGCCGCTGAAAGACAAGTGGTTGGTGAATAAACCCGAAGAGCAAGTGCGCCAGAAATATATCTGCCGTTTGGTAGATAGTTACGGCTTTAGCCTTGACCAGATGGCGCAGGAGATACAAGTAACCAATTCCCAGCGCGGCCAAGGAGCTGCGAGAGCGGATATTGTGGTTTGGCGGAGCAAAGAAGACAAGACAAAAAATAAGAGTGCGCTGATTGTCGTGGAGTGTAAAGCCGAGTCTGTTACTATCCATGAGGAGGACTATTACCAGGGCTACAACTATGCTTCGTGGGCAGGAGCGGATTTCTTTGTTACTACCAACTTAAAAGAGACCCGTGTTTTCCGTGTTGTCAAAGGCGAGTTGCCCAAGAGGTTGGAGGAAATTGCTGATATCCCAACAGCAGAGAAAGCGACTAACCAAAAAGAAATCGAGAAACTTTTAAAGCAAACGAAGGCATTTACGCGTGACGAGTTCTCCAAACTGCTTTTCAAATGTCATAATATCATCCGCAACAACGACAAGTTGTCGCCGGAAGCTGCTTTCGATGAAATAAGCAAAATCTTATTCATCAAGATTCGTTACGAACGTGATAATACTGGCACACAAATATTCTCTTTGGATAATTTTAAGAAAGCGCGTGAATCATACAATAGTTTCAAGTCTAAAGACGCACCGGATTTTTACCAATTCTTGTTTGAAAAGACGAAAGAGGATTTCGCTAATGACCATTTGTTTGAACCCAACGATATTATTAAAATCCGCGAGAATAGTTTTGAGCAGATAGTTAAAGAGTTGGAAATCTACAACCTCTCCACGACCTCCGATGATGTCAAGGGTATTGCGTTTGAGAAGTTCCTCGGTCGCACTTTCCGTGGCGAATTGGGACAGTTCTTCACGCCGCGTACGATAGTGGATTTCATGGTGAAGGTGCTTGATCCGCAAGAGGGCGAATACATCTGTGATCCTTGTTGTGGTAGCGGCGGCTTCCTGATAGATGCTTTTGAGTATGTGCGTACGAAAATAGAGAAAGATATTGAACAGCAGAAAGAAACCATCAAAAAGCAATTCTATACCGAGGCTTATGATGCTCTTCCAGAAAGTGAAAAAGTGTCCATAGACGCAAAAGTATCAGATGTCTTTGCTGTACTCAACCGAGAATTGGACATCAATAATCCCAAAGGTCGTTTGCGAACCCTTTCTTTTGATTGCATCTATGGCACCGATGCCAACCCGCGTATGGCGCGCACGGCGAAAATGAACATGATCATGCACGGTGACGGTCATGGAGGTGTGCATCACCATGACGGGTTGCTGAATGTAAACGGCATTTTCGAGAACCGCTTTGATGTCATTCTAACCAATCCGCCTTTCGGCGCACATATAGACAAAAGTTTGAAAATCACCGAGGCGGACAAGTTTACAGACGAAGCAAAAATAGAAGCATACAAAAAGCGTTATGGGGACGCTTATCTGGAAGCCCTCAAACAAGTGAACGACCATATTGGAGATTCGCTGCTGAGTCTCTACGAAACCGGCAAAATGAGCGGACTGACGGAGGTGCTTTTCATTGAGCGTTGCCTTAATCTGCTCAAACCGGGCGGACGAATGGGAATCGTTCTGCCGGAAGGCGTATTGAACAATACCAATCTGCAGAAGATACGTGATTTCGTCGAAAGCAAAGCGAAAATCTTGCTTGTAGTCTCAATTCCGCAAGATGTCTTTATCGCGTCCGGTGCGACCGTCAAACCATCATTACTCTTTTTCAAGAAATTTACGGAGGAAGAGGCAGAACAATACAAGGCAATCCAAGTCGCAGCGGCTAAAGAAGCAGAGAAACCTTATAAGAAGGAATTGGATGACATTGCAGCAAAACTATCCAAACGGGGCAAAGAAGCGCTGTCTAAAGAAGAGAAGAAACAACTGCAATCTCGTCAGAAAGAAATACAAGCAGCTATGGAAACTGAAACAAAGAAACTTGTTAAAGAGCGTTTCGACTACCAAATCCCTATTGCCGAAGTCCAAAAAGCTGGTATCAGTACTACAGGCGCGCCTATCGAAAATGAATTGGAACCTCTGGAGCAAGAGTTCACCGCCTACCGCAAAGAGAATAATCTGTGGGATGTGCTTGTGGACAGGACATTTTACACGGTCGAAGATGATGGTACCACATGCAGAGTACGTTGGGCGGATGGAAAAGAACTAATCGAAAAAATGGGTTAACTATGGCATCAATTTCTACAAATAATTCTTCCGTTGCTCCGTTGAATAATCAGTTTGTCAGTGATATCAAGCACATTATCACTACTGCACAAACAAATGCAGTACGCAGTGTGGATTATTGCCGTGTGCAGATGTATTGGCATTTGGGCAAACGTATTTTCGAAGAAGAACAACAAGGAAAAGCGCGTGCCGATTATGGTTCATATCTGATTGAAAATCTAGCGCACGAAATAGAACCCGAATATGGCAGTGGATTTGGCAGACGCCAGTTGGAAAGAGCACGCCAGTTTTACCGTGAATATCCAATTCCGTCCGCAGTGCGGTCGCAATTAAACTGGAGCCAATATCGTATGCTTATTCAGATACAGGATCATGACAAACGAGAGTACTACGAACTGGAGGCTGTCAATAATGCTTGGACAGGACGGGAACTGCAACGGCAGATTGATTCCATGTTGTATGAGCGTTTACTGATGAGCAACGACAAAGAGGCGGTGCTGGCTGTAGCGCGCAAAGAGCGTATTCCGGAAACTCCGCAAGAAATCATCAAACAACCGACCGTCTTGGAGTTTCTTGGTTTGAAACGCGAAGCAGCCTATTATGAGAAAGATTTAGAACAAGCAATCATTACCCACATTGCCGATTTCATGCTGGAGATGGGCAAAGGATTCTCTTTTGTTGCTCGTCAGAAACGAATATTGCTTGAAGATGACGAGTTCTTTGCAGATCTTGTATTCTATAATCGGTTGTTGAGGTGCTTTGTGGTCATCGAACTCAAAACAGGCGAATTAACCCATCAGGATTTGGGACAGTTGCAGATGTATGTCAATTACTATGACCGTCAAGAGAAACTGCCGGAGGAAAATCCTACCATCGGTATTCTTCTCTGCACCCGCAAAAATGACACTTTGGTGCGGACCACATTGCCCGAAAACAATACGACTATTCTTGCCTCTGAATACCGGTTATATTTGCCTTCTGCGGAGCAACTGATCAAAGAGGTAAACGATGTAAAAGAGCAAATGCAACAAAACAAAGCCGAAGAGTAACCATGACGCAAACATACAAATATCTGCATTTTGTAACTCTCCGATCATTAGTGAATTGGAGTGTGGCTCATTTGCTGAATAGAGATATTGGTTTTACAAGACACTATCCTTTTGTCAAAATTGGAGATGTTATTCACCGCAACGCAACGCTTGTTACAATAGATGATAAGACACTCTATAAGCAAATTACGCTGAAAACAAATGGAGGAGGAGCTGTATTGCGCGACGAAAAGTTGGGAAAAGATATTGGAACCAAGAAACAATACCTTGCTAAAGAAGGGCAATTCATTATGTCCAAGATTGATGCAAGGAATGGAGCATTTGGCGTGGTTTCTAATGAGTTGAACAATGCAATTGTAACCGGCGATTTCCCTTTGTTTGATGTAGACGAGAAAAAGATTAATCCTGTGTATTTATTTTTGCTGTCTTCTACGCAACCATTTGTAAAGTACGCACAGAGCTGTAGCCGTGGAACTACGAACCGTCAGCGTATAGATATAGATGCTTTCCTCTCTTTGCAAATCCCATTACCATCACTTGAAGAGCAAAACAAAATCGTTGCAGCATATAACACCACTACCGCCCAAGCAGATAATTTATCCCAGCAAGCATATGATATAAACACCCACATAGAAGAATATTTGAAAGATACATTAAGAACTAATATTGAGACTAAATTTAATAAATCATTATTGAGTTTTGTGCATTATAAGGATATTAGTAGATGGGATCCTTTATTCTTATTATCGAGCAGCAACATTGTGTCGAAATACTCATTGGTTAGATTAGCCGATTGTATAGGACATTTTCTTACAGATCAAAACAGAAAATCTCTACGTTTAGAAACCAGAAAGACACCATTAAAGGATTTTAGATATATCGGCATGGAACATGTTGAAAAAGGGTCTGGGCAAATAATTGATAGTCCTATCGTAAAAGGAAAGGAAATTAAAAGTCAAACAATACATGTTCCGCAGGGCTATTATATATATGGGAAATTGCGACCATATTTGAATAAGTATTGGTATAATGATCTTGAAACTGATGAAAAGGAAATAATCTGTTCTTCCGAATTTTTTGTGTTTGATATTAAAGATGGTATAAACACTCTTTATTTTAAGTATGTTTTAGCGTCTTATATAGTCCAAATGCAAATAGCGGATGCCATGAGTGGGGCAAGAATGCCAAGAATATCCGAACAAACTTTTATAAATATACAAATCCCACTTCCCCCTCTTCATATCCAAAACGAGATAGTAGCTCATATTACTGCCTTACATGCAGAGCAGAAAAACTTGCAGCAGCAAGCGTCCGACCTCCGCACCCAAGCCGCCCAACAATTTGAACAAACAATATTTAACTAATAATAGAATACTATGTTTCGCCTTAAATCTGTGTATATCAAGGATTATAAAAACATCCACGAACAAACGTTTGACTTTTCGACCAATACCAGCTATATCGCCCTGATTGGTTTAAATGGTTCTGGTAAGAGCAATTTGTTAGAGGCTATCGCACTTATTTTTGAAGGAATACTTTTTACCCATAGAGCCGTAAATTTTCATTATGAAATTAAATATGAAATCGGCAATGTAGAGTATATTCGTAGAAATCGTTTCGCTAGTAGAGATGGAGCAAGAATATCGGAACGGGACATGGTTTATCCCACATCAATTATAGCATGTTATAGTGGTGAAGACAGGCGTCTTTGGCATACAGCGTTTGAAAAGTATTATATGCAATATTTCAAAAAAGCGGTCCGCAATAGAACATTTTCACCACAAATAATGTATATTGATAAATATTGCTGGAAAATTGCTTTCATTGCATTGCTATGCTCAAACAATGCAGATATACTACAATTTTTAAGGGAATGCTGTCATTTTAATAACATAGATGAGATATCAATAAAATTCAATACTGACCCAGCAAAAGAAAGAACATTTATCCACCATGCCGCAAGTAGATGGTATCATGCTCTTGAACAAAATGCAGATGCGTACGGGAATATAAATGCTAATACCATTGTTTCTACTGACATGACGACATATGGCGCACGAAATTCTGTAGCCCCTAATTACATATTTCAATTCTTATATTTGCTAGCATTACCTAAGAAAAATAAAGAAAAGAGACAAACTATAGATAAATTAATAACAGATATAGGTATTGAAATCAATGGATTGAATTTTGATGGTTTGAGTGAAGGTGAGAAAAAAATGATTTTAGTTACATGTATCACCCAAATTCTCGGTAACGATAATTCTTTAGTTTTGTTAGATGAGCCAGATGCTCATGTACACATAGAAAACAAAAAAGAGATATTAAAAACTATAGAACAGTATAATGGCCAAACAGTACTAACTACTCATTCTCCGATTTTTACATCATTGATGACAAATAAAAATATTTTTCCGATGGAAAATGGTCAAGCAATAAATGCAGAACAACGTGACTTAATTTCTAAAATGGCTAACAATAATATCAACTTTATTGATGGTGCGTGCATAATATCTTCTAAATATGTGATAATTACCGAAGGTCCTGATGATATATATCATATCAAATCTGCAATTTCGGCATTTTCTGCCTTGGACTCAAAGCATAAAGCATTAGAAAATATTTCATATATATTTATCGGTGGGGCAAAAGAAGTAGATAATTATTATGATGAAATTCTTAAATCGTTGTATGATACAATAACGAAAATGGTTTTTGTGTTTGATTATGACGAAGAAGGACGAGAAGGAGCCAAAATGGTTCAGAAATTAATAGATCAAGGAAAAAACAAATTAAATTATGTTTTTTATCATAAGACCTATCCTGTTCCAGCCCCTGATATGGATTTTTATTTAGAAGATTTCTTTGATAGAATTACTTACCAAGATGTCCAACTGCCAAATATCAATGGAGTTCCATCATTTGCGGAATTGAAGAAGGCTACAACTTGGGCTAATAGCATAAAAAAAAGGATTCAGCGGCACAAGCGTGAGAATTCCCTTCGCCCTGTTGATTATAACGGATTTCAAGAATTTCTGAACCAATTGATATTATCATTTGGTTTCTAATCTCGATATGCAATATTATTAGATAATAAACATTTTAAAATGGACGGAACAACAATACAAACATATTTTCAGCAAGAAGCATTGTCTATGCTTGATGCCTATAAGAATTTTGAGGCATTAATACCAGCACCTAACGGAGCGGGTGCAGAGCATAAGGGAGAAGATGGTAGATTTGTGGAAAATCTAATTCGTAGTTTCTTATCCAAATATTTGCCTAAAGAACTGGAAGTATTAACGGGTTTTATAGCTCGACCTGCGGTGAAAATTGGTAAAAACGATAAAAGCAGAAAAAATGAAAAGGATAGTCATTCTACGCAACTAGATATAATAATATATAATAGTGCTCATTATCCTGTATTTTTAAGGAGTAATGATACCGCTATTGTACCTCCAGAAGGGGTAATCAGCATTATTTCAGTAAAGAAAACTTTAAATCCAGAGGATATAAAACACGAATTGAGTGCGCTCAAGGAGGCTTCAAAATTATGTAGGATTAATAATTTGAGAGGCCCATTTTTGGCACTTGTATCTATGGATAATAATATAATTAGAAAAAGGCCCGAGACGATTGATTGGATTTTTAAGAATATGAAATCATTGTACGACACAGATGAAGATTTGGCTTTTGATGACATGATTGGATATATCGGAGCTGTCAAACATTGGAGTATTTTTAAAGCCAGACCAGAGAAAAAAACACCCACAGAGGCAAGATACATAATGTTCATGCATGACAACGATGCAGAAAATCATTTATGGTTACAATTCCTTCTTACTGGCATTTTGAGTGTTTATTACGATCATTCAAGAACCGATATTGCAAGACCTGGTTTTACTTCCTTTCCTAGCGACAGGAATTATGATAGAAATTTAGGCGTAATTACTGCGAAAATCCCTGCAAAAATTACGGATTAAAAAATAATGAACCATGAATGAGTTAGTATACGAGTCCATTATTTATATATATTCTAATTCTTCTTTGTCATGTGCGCGAGTCGTCAGGCTCGCGTTTCTTTTTCTTCGTCCATTAGTCCCGAATCTGATTCGGGTTCAAAACATCATTCATTGTGTCGGATGTCATTCAACAAAGGGACATGATGTAAATCTTACGCTCAGAGTATATTTCGCTCCTACCAATTTTACGCTCAGTGAATATCTTGCCTCGAAACATTTTGGGGATAGTGCAGTCCTCTATGGCTGCATCTTGTGTACTTTATCGTAAAAATGACTCATTAGTGTCCACTTAAAATCAATTATTGTATTTATAAACTATTGTTATATATCATCTTATAAAAGTATTACTCGTGCGACGATTTGATTTGACAATGTTTCTCTATGTTTATTGTCCGACTGGTAGTTGGCGTTTTCTTTCTTCTTTTCCCCGGCATCGGATGCCGGCATGGCTTCGTTTGTCATTAAATTTTTGCATGAGACTTTCCTTTATTTTCAAGGTCTCCCAACACTTTCTAAAGTCTCAACTATCTCATGTTTATTTTTTGTTTGGTACACTTGGCACTCTTCTTGAATTTTATAGGACTCAATTATGCCATTTCTGCCATATTATTTTTTTACATTGCACTTTCTGCACTTTCCCCCACCAAAGTGCAAATAGTGCAAATAGTGCAGTGCATTTTTTTCGAACGCTATGTTCAAAAATTGAGCGTTAGTTGTTCTTATATATTCTTAGTCATTCGTTAACCATTATCGGACCTATTACGGACTCGGAAAGGACCTGCCACGCGACCGGAAGCCGATTCAAACGGATATCCGAAACGACCCAAACCGTACGTACACGTCCGTAATGGTAACGAGATGGTAACGTAAATGACCGCTAAACACCCCTAAATTACACCCTAAATATACCCTCAATACATTCTAAATTTATGCAAAAAATTAACAAAAAATCTGCGGCTCTTGCATATGTGCAAAAATTGTAGTAATTTTGCAGTCGGAATGAAAAGAAGATATATCCTGACCATATTCCTGTTGTTCGGGATTGGCGTAACGGCGTTCTGCCAAGATCCTGCAGCCGGCGAAAAGACAGAGAAGACTCCGCTTCGTTTGGCGTACCGGCTGAGCGGCGGTGGCGGAATGCTGATACCCGACGGCAAAGTGGACGGGTTTATTCAGCGTCCAGAGTTAGGGGGGAGTTTTGCGGTGGAGTTTCTGCCGACCGGGAGACTTCGTTGTCTGCAGCAATGGAACAACGCCTCGATCGGTGTAGGAGCCGGTTATATCAACCTCGGCAACGATGCCAAATTGGGTTCTGCCATCACCGCCTACAGTTATATCAACCTCCCTTTCTATAACGGTACGCATTTTCGTATCGGGGCTCGTCCCTCGGTAGGTCTGGCGGCTGTTACCAAGACCTATGCCAACACGTATGAGGGCGCCAACCTCTACAAAGACCATGAGGGCGCCAACTGGTCGATAGGATCGGTACTGAATGCCTATCTGGCGTTGCAGTTATACATGGATTTCCCGATCAAAGACGGCTGGGAGATCACCCTTCACGGCGGCTGGCAACATATCAGCAACGGCAGTATCATGCACCCGAATGCCGGATATAACATGGCAGGAGGAGAAATAGGCGTTAGATATCAGCCATCAGCCGTCAGCCATCAGAACCCCGAACCGGATGTGCCACGGAAGCTGTATGACGGCGTGGACAAACCCTGGGCGGTGGAGATCAGCGCAACGGGAGGCGTGAAGCAGAACTACTACGCGGACAACTACCCGGAGATGCAGTTTTTCGGGGCGGCAACTCTGAAAGCTGCTGCATACTGGGTACCGGTGAGTATCTTCCGGATAGGTTTGGGTGTGGATGGATTTTATGACGGATATTACCGTTGTGTGAGCCATAGTGTGCCCGGTGCCGAAGAGGCGTATCCCGATGCACCGGTAACGAAATTCGGCAAGACTTATCTCAAGGAGAGCAGTATAGCCAACTGTTTCCGCGTGGGAATGAGTCTCCAGCCGGAACTGATTATCGGCAGGCTGACCGCCGGACTGCATGTAGGCGTCTATCTCTACGACCCGGTCAAGAACCTGGAGCCGTTCGCCGAAGCACAAGCGGCGGATCAATCCGGCGAAAAACTGAACAGAGGTATCTTCTATACCTACGATTTTACCAAAGCCAGCAATTATCAGGATGGTTGGTGCTATATGCAAGTGGTGCTGAAATACCACGTGCTGGAGCATATGTTCGTACAGTTGGGGCTGAAGACACACGGCGTCCGTGCCGAGTTTATCGACGCGGGATTGGGTGTGGCATTCTAATCAGGGGACAATCCTTATTCGAAATCGACGAGATGATCTTCCATGAGGTAAATCTGGTCAAGCGGCACGTCTTTGCTTGCCAGCAGAGAGCGCCCCGGACGGAAGATCGGATAAAACTCTTTGAGAGACTTGCACATTGTCCGGGCTTGGCGGTAGTTCTCGTACGCCATAAGCCGGTCTCCACGGATAAAACAGCAGTGCCCGTAGTTGACATAGTCGATTGCCGTAGCGTTTCCCGATCGGATTTTGGAGATTAGGAATTCTTCCGCCTCATCCAGTTTTTCCGCCATGAAATCAAGGCATCCGATAGACAGATATGCCAGATTAATGGTATGTTCCCGTTCGGGTTCTTCTTCGCCGACGATAGTATCAAAGACCCATGTGTTGGGTAACATCATCACTACCTCTGCCAGAAACTCGCGTTCGCCTTCCGGCATAAACGTGATGACATCCTCCATGGAGAGTTCGCTGAAGTCTTTTTCTATAAGATTTTTGATTACATCCTGGGCGTTATCGGGCGACACTTCGGATGTGTCCATCACCAGTCTGTGAGGCACCTGCTGGGCAGTGTGGATATAGGCATTGAGGACGCGGAACGCGCGCTCGCCATCGCCGATAGCCTCTGCGAAAGCCTCTTGTATCTGCGGAAAATAGTCGATACGGCTGTCATAGTGCGCAAGAAGCAGAATGCAGGTCGATAGTGCCTGGTCGGAGACCAGTCTGCCTCCATGGGAGATTGCATCAATCAGGGTCATGATGATGCGGAAATTGAAGCACTCCAGAAGGTTCGGTGCCAAAGATGCTATCGTCATCAGTGCCAAGCCCTGGCGACGCTCGTCTTTCAGCAGATTGTCAAGCCACTGGTAGTCGTCCTCGGTGAACTTGATACAAGAGGCGTAATAACGCATGACGCTCTGGATGTTATCAGGATTGAACCCGCGCACCAGAGGGGACAGCCCCCTTTTGAGGCGCAACTCCACATAGATCTCGTCCACAAGCATATAGGCGTTATGAGTGAGTTTGTCCAACTGCTCGTCCCGCTCCGGCAAATCCATCGAGAGATAGTATTCGAAGGTGCGGTTATAGTCATCCAGAAGCTGGTGCATCCGGGACTGATAGTCACCAAACCCAAGCTCGATAATCCATTGGTTTACGAGAGTGAAAGCATGGTTAAGCATTCTTTCGCCCAAGCCGTGATCGATGATATTGAGTTGCTCCTCCAACGCCATCAGAATTCCTCCTTGATAAGATAATCGTTACGGGACGGACTGTTACGGATCACCAACTCTGCCAGGAAGCCTGCCAGAAAGAGCATACATCCCAAAATCATCATCAGTATTGCGATGTGGAAATAGGGGTTGGTACCTACCAGCATTGCTCTGATACCATGTGCCAGAGCATACCATTTCATGCCCCCGACAACAAGCACGGCTATAAACCCGATGAAGAACATCAGACTGCCCACCAGCCCGAAGAAGTGCATCGGCTGCTTGCCGAATTTGTTAAGGAACCAAAGGGTCATGAGATCCAGATAGCCGTTGACGAAGCGGTTGATGCCGAATTTGGAAGTGCCGAACTCTCTTTTGCGGTGTTGCACCACTTTTTCACCGATCTTGGTGAATCCGGCATTCTTTGCCAGATAAGGGATATATCGGTGCATCTCGGAGAAGACCTCGATGTTCTTGACCACCTCCTGGCGGTATGCCTTGAGTCCGCAGTTCATGTCATGAAGCTGTATGCCCGTCACGCGCCGTGCCGTAGCATTGAACAGCTTGGACGGCAGATTCTTGGTAAGTGCGTTGTCATAGCGTTTCTGCTTCCATCCGGACACAAGGTCATACCCCTCTTCCGTAATCATACGATAGAGTTCGGGGATCTCGTCCGGCGAATCCTGCAGGTCGGCGTCCATGGTGATGACCACATCGCCTTTCGCTGCCTTGAAACCGCAATAGAGAGCTGCTGACTTGCCGTAGTTGCGACGGAAAGAGATAGCATGCACGGGAGAACTTTCCTCTTTGTCCGCTTCTGTCTCTTTCGACTTCAGACTCTCAACTCTCAACTGTTCTATTACCTCCCTTGAGTTGTCGGTAGAGCCGTCGTTGACAAAGATAATCTCATAGCTGAAACCGTTCTCTTTCATCACACGCTCAATCCACTCTGTCAGTTTGGGCAAAGACTCCGCCTCGTTGAAAAGCGGAACAATAATAGATATATTCGGATTATTGGTCATTGGTTATTGGTCTTTGGTTATATTTCCAGGCTGCAAAATTACAAAAAATAATTGAGATACACAAATTTTTCTTGCATATATGCAAAAATTGTTGTACCTTTGCATCAAAATTGGAAGAGACAATGAATTTTACCCACTTACATGTTCACTCCCACTATTCGGTGCTGGACGGTATGTCCAAAGTGGCGGATATAGTAGACAAGTGTTTACGCACGGGTATGAACGCCGTGGCCCTGACGGATCACGGAAATATGTATGGCATCAAGGAACTGCTGGACTACTGCAAGGGTGTCAACAAATCGCGCAAAGCCGCAGCCGAAGAGAAAGGTGAGGCGTTTGTGCCGTTCAAACCTATTGTGGGGTGCGAGGTCTATTGTGCCCGCCGTGGCAGGCACTCGATGACAGACGAGAAAGCCACATCTCCGGAGGGACGTACTTATCTCATCGACCGTTCAGGATGGCACCTGATACTGCTTGCCAAAAACATGAACGGCTATCGCAATCTCTGTAAGATTGTGAGTGCCGGATTTATGGCGGATGCTTTCAACTACACCCCGCGTATCGACAAAGAGTTGCTGGAGCAGTACCACGGGGACCTGATTTGCTGCTCGGCCTGTTTGGGAGGAGAGTTGCCGCAGAAGGTGATGGGCGGACTCAGTCGCGCAAATGCGCAGAATAAAGGATTGGATCTCGATAACGCGCTGAATGAAGGACTGTTTGCCGAAGCGGAAGAGACAGTGAAGTGGTTTAAAGACCTCTTCGGCGAGGATTATTATATCGAACTTCAGCGTCATCAGACCGACAAACCCGGCGGCGACCAGAATGTCTATCAGCGTCAGCGTGAGGTGAACCCCGTACTGATTGCTTTAGCCCGGAAATACGGCGTCAAAGTGATCTGTTCCAACGACAGCCATTTTGTGAACGAAGAAAACGCTGAGGCGCACGACAGGCTCATCTGCTTGAGTACCAACCATTATGTGGACGACGAAGACCGCATGCACTATACCAAGCAGGAATGGCTCAAGACACCGGAAGAGATGTATGCAATCTTCTCCGATATTCCCGAAGCGATGGAGAATACTCTGGAGATAACCGACAAAGTGGAGATTTATGATATAGACTCCGATCCGATCATGCCTAAATTCCCTATTCCGGAGGAGTTCGGCACGGAGGAACAATACGGCAGCCGTCTGGAGCTGGAGAGCGCTTATCTGCGCCACCTGACGATGGAAGGTGCCCTCAAACGCTATGGAAAAGAGCGTCTGGAGACAGATGAGGAGTTGAAAGAGCGGATCGAATTTGAGTTGAACACCATTATCTCAATGGGTTTCCCCGGTTACTTCCTGATCGTGATGGATTTTATTCGTGCGGCACGGGAGGAGTTGGGCGTGAGTGTAGGTCCGGGGCGTGGTTCTGCAGCCGGATCGGTAGTGGCTTACTGTCTGCATATAACGGATTTGGATCCCCTGAAGTATGACTTGCTGTTTGAGCGTTTCCTCAACCCTGACCGTATATCATTGCCCGATATTGATACCGATTTTGATGATGCGGGACGCGGCAAGGTCTTAGACTGGGTGAGCCGGAAATACGGAGAGACCCACGTAGCACATATCATCACCTATGGCAAGATGGCAGCCAAGTCTGCTATCTCGGATGTAGGCAGGGTGCAACGGGTACCCCTGCCGGTGGTCAACGAAATCAAGTCATACATCCCCGACAGAGGTTTTCCCGATAACATCAAGGACGAGAAAGGCAAATCCCCCAAAGTAAACCTGAAGAACTGTTACAAATACGTAGAAGAACTAAAGGACATCGTCAACGGCAATGACCCGGATCTGAAATCAATGCTCGATTACGCGCAACAACTGGAGGATACCATCCGTCAAGTAGGTATCCATGCCTGCGGAGTAATCATCGGAGCAGATGATCTGACCAATTTTGCACCGCTCTCGTCCGTGGAGGACAAAGTGACCCACAAACGCGTCTTGGTGACAGAATACGACGGGCACGTAGTAGAATCGGTAGGACTGATCAAGATGGACTTCTTAGGACTGATCACCCTGACGATCATTAAAGAGTGCCTGAGCAATATCCGCAAGGCGCGTAACGGCGAAGAGGTGGACATCGACCATATACCGATTGACGACGAGTTGACCTACAAACTCTTCCAGGAAGGACGGACAATAGGTGTCTTCCAGTTCGAGTCTGCCGGAATGCGTAAATACATGCGCGAACTGAAACCGACCGTGATGGGAGACCTCATCGCCATGAACGCCCTCTATCGTCCGGGACCGATGGATTATATCCCGCAGTTTATCCGCCGTAAACAAGGCTTGGAGGAGGTGACGTACGATATTCCTGTGATGGAGAAATACCTCAAGGATACTTACGGTGTGACGGTTTATCAAGAGCAAGTGATGCTTCTGAGTCGTCTTCTGGCAAACTTCACCCGTGGTGAGAGCGACAAACTGCGTAAGGCAATGGGTAAGAAACAGATGGCTATTCTGGAGCAGTTGAAGGGTAAGTTTATGGAGGGCGGCCAAGCCAACGGTCATGACCCCAAGATTCTGGATAAGATATGGAAAGATTGGGAGAAGTTCGCATCTTATGCCTTCAACAAGTCTCACGCCGCTTGCTACTCATGGGTAGCCTACCAGACAGCCTACCTCAAAGCACATTATCCTGCCGAGTTCATGGCAGCCAACCTGACAGTGAGCAAGGATGACATCAAAGAGGTGACGAAGTTCATGGATGAATGCAAGGCGATGCGCATCCAGGTACTGGAGCCCGATGTGAACGAGTCGGATCTGAACTTCACGGTGAACAAAGAGGGAAATATCCGTTTCGGCTTGGGCGGCATCAAGGGGGTAGGTGAAGGTGCCGTAGAGGCTATTATCTCTGAGCGGGAGAAAAACGGCAAATACAAGGACATATTCGATTTTCTGGAGCGCGTAAACCTCTCTGCATGTAACCGCAAAACGGTCGAATCACTGGCTTTGGCAGGTGCTTTTGACTGTTTCGGAGATGTCTATCGCGAGCAACTGGTAGGTGTCAACAGCAAAGGTGAGAATGTCCTGGAGAGCCTTATGCGTTACGGGAACCGCTACCAGCAAGACAAGCAGCAACAGGAAAACTCTCTCTTTGGTATGTTCGGCGACGGAGGCATACAGATACAGCGTCCCGAGTTGCCCAAAGTGCCCCGTTGGAACGCTATCGAGCGACTTAATATCGAGAAATCGCTGATAGGCATCTTCCTTTCGGCACACCCCTTGGATGACTTTGAGTTTGAGGTGCGTGAGATGGGGACGATCACGGCAGAGATGCTTAATCTCTTTGACTCATGGCGGACTCCCGAAGCACGCAAAGCTTTCACCAATGAATCCCGGAACAGCGGAGATGAGGAGGACGACGGCAATCCGCAGATCATGCCACAGGAATTTATCGTGCGCTATAAGAACCAGCCGGTACATTTCGGTGGAATCATCACCGAAGCCACAGACAAGACTTCCCAACGCGGTAATGCCTATGGTCAATACGTGATAGAAGATTATACGGGCAGTTACCGGTTTGTGCTCTTCGGTTCGGCGTACGAACAATGCGCATCATTGCTCAAACCCGATCGGTATGTGTATATTACGGGTACGATACAACAACGTGGTGCCGGCTCCAAATGGTTTAAGGAGAAACCGGACGAGGAAGCAGAGTTTGAGCTGGCAGTGACGCAAGTGGAGCAGTTGAACGACGTGCAGGAGAAGCATTTGGAGCAAGCCACTCTGACTATTCCTTTGGAGGCTATTACAGCAGACTTGATTGACGAGTTGACGGAGATGTGCCAGACGCATCCGGGCAACTGCAAACTGATGATACAGGTGCGCGATGAACAGCAGAAGAGCAGTGTGACCTTTATTGCCAAGAATGCTAACGTGCACATAGATAAGGAGTTCTACCACTGGCTGCAGATCAAACAAATGGACGGCATACTAACTCTCAGCGTGCACTAAGATGAACTACCCGGAAGCAATAGACTATCTGTACCATGCCCGACCTCCATTTCATATCGTTGGCGGAGCAGCATACAAACCCGGATTAGAGAACACTCTTGCCCTCATGGCGCATCTTGGGCATCCCCATCAGCGGGTAAGAACTATACATGTTGCCGGTACTAACGGTAAAGGCTCTACCAGTCATCTCATCGCTGCCGTGCTTCAAGCAGCAGGCATGCGGGTGGGACTCTATACGAGTCCGCACCTTGTAGATTACCGCGAGCGTATCCGCATCAACGGAGAGATGATTCCTGAGGAGGAGGTGGCTCAATGGGTAACAACCCATGAGCCTTATCTGGAGGAACTGAAACCCTCCTTCTTTGAGACCACTTTCGGTCTGGCTATGAGTTGGTTTGAGAAGCAGAAGGTGGATGTCGCGGTGATTGAAACCGGTTTGGGCGGCAGACTGGATGCCACGAATGTTATCATACCGCTACTCTCTGTCATTACCAATATCGGCATGGATCACACAGAGTACTTGGGTAACACCCTTGCCAAGATTGCCGGGGAGAAAGCCGGGATCATGAAACAGGGCGTGCCTTGCGTGATAGGCGAGACGCATCCTCAGACAATGAATGTCTTTCTCGATCGGGCACGGGCATGCGGCATATTAGGCGATGGTCTGGAGACAACCGGCTGCCGGATCTGGTTTGCAGACCAATGCCGTTATCTGGCTCATCGCCGCGAAAAAGAAGCACCCTGTTGCGAGTTGAAAGGGACATACCAAACGCAAAATATCCAGACGGCTTATGTTGCCCTGCAAGTATTGAAGAATTATGGGGGTATCGGTATTCCGTCTTCTGCTATCAAAAAAGGGTTTGCTGAAGTATGCAGCCTTACCGGTCTTAGAGGAAGATGGGAGACGCTGGACACCACGCCGCTCACCATCTGCGACACAGGGCACAATTCTCACGGTCTGAGATATGTAGGCCAACAGTTGCGGGAGTTGAAGGCTGAAAAGATATGGATAGTCTTTGGCATGGTCAACGACAAGGATACCGAAGTCGTTATGCGGCTGATGCCCTCTTCTCCCGTAAGTGTCTATCATTATATCTTCACCACGCCTGCTACCAAACGTGCCAGAACGGCTGAAGAGATGTTGGCACTGTGGAAGGCTGTGCACGGAGAGGAAACCGGCGGAATGGCTGTCGCTATTGACAATCCTGAAGACGCTATCCGCTACGCGCAAGCACATGCAGGCGCGTGCGACGCAATATTTATAGGTGGTAGTAATTATTTGGTAGGAAATGCAATACAACTGTATTCACATCAAGTCTGATTTTAGTCAGGACTGGAAGAAAGACATCTTCGAGCAGGCATTGTTTGATTTCGGGTTCGATACGATCTTGGAAGATGCGTATTATATCCCCACAGAACTATGGGAAGCGCATCGCGACGATATAGAGGCGCTGTGCGAATACACACCGGAGGTGAAGATCACTGCTGTTGAGATTTGCGAGGATAGGAACTGGAATGCCGCCTGGGAAGCAGAGCATCCGGTACAGGATCTGCCAAAAGGCGTGAAGATCGTGCCCCATTGCGCGTTCGGAGCCGGTCATCACGAGACGACGGCGATGATGATTGAAGAGATTCTGAACACCGATCTTGAAGGCAAACGGGTGCTGGATAACGGCTGCGGAACAGGTGTCTTGGGTATCATGGCAGCCAAATGTGGTGCGCTGAATGTTGTAGCGGTGGATATCGACGACAAGAGCGTGGACAACTCTCGCGAAAACGCAGAACTCAACGGAGTGGAGATGGATATCCGTCTTGGCTCTGTGCCACCAGAGGGGGAATACGACTTGATTATGGCTAACATCCATCGTAATATCCTTATCGCACAGATGCCGCTCTACAAAGCGTATCTCGCCGATGAAGGGGAGTTGTGGATCAGCGGATTTATGGAGGAGGATTGCGCGTTGCTCCAAGAAGCAGCCCTGGCACAAGGGTTGAAAATGAAAGCCACTCGCGAAAATGGCGAGTGGCGAATGATGGTATTTATTTCATCCATCTCTTAGGACAAATCCGTGTGCCATCCGGCAATCGCGGGTGCTGTAGTATCGTCACCCACTGTGGACGGCCTGCAGAGAAATCCTGCGAACGATATTCATAACTGTTAGGACAAGGCGAGGAGGGGTTGTACCCCTCTTTGTCTTTTACCAAGCCTGTGTGCCACGCCTCAGGACAAAGGAGTCCATCTTCCCAAGTGGTGTAAGCCCAGACTGTTTCCCCCCACCATCGCCAAGGGCGGGAAAGATAAACCTTTTCACTGTCTTTCCGCTGTGCAGTGTGGGCGCTTTCACCATAAGACAAATTCAGCTCATCGGCGGTGGCACGGCGGATGTGGCACTTGTAGAAGAGCATTCCTCTTCCTTCGCTACGACCGGCAGAGATATAACAGCGGTCGCCTTTCTCCCCGTTGATGTTGGCTATGATAGTCGCATGGTCGGCACACCAGCGCATTCCGCCAAAGATAAAATCCACGCCTCCTTGCAAGATTCCTCCTTGCCAATAGACCGAAGCCCCTTGGTCGCCATAAACGACATCCTGACGCCCGACAGCCCGACAGTTCTTGAGGTGAGCACAGGTAGCAGTAGAGGCAAAAGAGATTGCCGAGGCGCGCTCGCGATAGGCTTTTTTCTGCACTTCGGTTGAGCCGGTAGTCTTAGGACGTTGAGGCATTTTTTTCTTTGGACGCTCTTTCTCCGTCCATGGCATGTCGGACTGACTGATATCCACCAAACTGTCGGTTGCCTCACGAGAAGACACATAGAGGTTGAAAGAGTTCTCAAAGATAATATTCTCTGCATAGAAATCAGGTGCCGTCACGAGTACCGAGGCATTCCATAGTCGTGTCCGGCTGCCTCCGTAATTAACGGTTTGTCCCATACTCCGATATTGGTATCCGTGACCGTAATACCATGTGATACGCACCGCATTTGGGTCGCAACCGACACCTTGATCGGTAAGCGCAAGAGAGGGATGGCGGGAAGCATTCTTGAGTTTCAGTCCGGGGACATCAATGGTTAGTTCTTCCTGATAAGTTCCCGGCTCGATGTAGATGGTAGTCTTCTCCTGATGTGCTGCATAGACTGCACGCGCACTGTCCAGAGCCGCATTGATCGACTCTCCTGCATGAACATGAAGCACCAATGAAAGAATAAAAGCAAGCATATGTATTATGGTTTGATATTAACAGTCATTTCGCATCGCTTACAATCGAATTTCAGCAAAAGTTCCTTGCCATTACGGAGCCGCAGATAGCGAGGCTCCTTGTCCCGGGGATAAGGATTTGTCTTACGGCAGTGCCCTAACTCAAAGAGCAAGCAGTAGCGGCAAGTCATGAGAGGATTTTCGAAGTTATTCGTTATCATACCGGTTCATTTTGCTCGTTTAGTAATTCTCTACGCCAGCTGTTAAGTGTGCTGATGGGTATAAAATAGGGTAGGCTGTCAATCTCCACCTTGCGGGCGGTATAAGGAGTGCCGCCTAACTTGGAGAGTTGGGTGCGTATGGTGTCTATCGCTTTTTCAGGATTTTTGGCAGGCTCGAAACATTTGCCATGTATTGACAGCATATGCATCGGCTGCCCATCCGTTGTACAGTATTGCAACTCAAAACCGTCGTCCGTCTCCCGAAAGAGAATATCCACAGGTATCCGCCGCTCGGAGTGCAGATTTTTGACAAACTCTGTGTCCAGATTGCGATACAGGTCAGTCTTTTGCCCTCGGAAGGGAGAAAACGGAAGACTGATTGCCTTGTTGATCTTCACCATATTGCCTTCTACACCATTCACATTACATCCCTCGCTTCCGATTGTCAGACCATCGCCGTTATGGAGTGAAATGCCTTCTTTTAACCGCACGCGTAGGATATTACCACGTGCCTCCAGCACTTCTCCTATATACTCTCCTGTTGACTTCGGGGTATTAAAATTAGCCATCGGACGGGTTCGACCGTGCAGGAAATAGTCTGTTCCACCGCGATGGAAGGTCTTCTCGGGATTCGGAGTAAAGGACCGTGTAAACACGTGGCTTCCCGGTGCTGTCAGGTGGTCTAATTTCTCACGGTAATAGGCGGTTATATTAGTCACATATCCGGCATCTTTAAGTCGTCCTTCGATCTTGAAGGTCGTCACGCCGGCTTCAATCAGTTCGCTTAGTTCGGCACTTCTGTCCAGATCCTGTAGCGAAAGGAGGTATCGCTGATGAATAGGTTTCCCTTCATCATCTAACACCTCGTTCATATTCTCATCCAGAAGGTCGTACGCCATCCGGCAGTATTGGGCGCAAGCGCCTCTGTTGGCACTGCGGCCGGAGAGTACCTCGCTTATATAGCACCTTCCCGAATAGCTCACGCACAGGGCTCCATGGACAAATGCTTCGAGTTCGATATCCGGTACGGCACGATGGATAGCTGCTATCTCATCGATACTCAGTTCGCGGGCAAGTACCGCTCGTTTGAAGCCTAAGTCACGCAGCCTTGCCACGTGTTCGGCGGTGCGGTTATCACATTGGGTGGAAGCATGCAGGCGGATAGGCGGAAGGTTTAAATCTAACAAGTGGAGATCCTGAATAATCAAGGCATCCACTCCTGTTTCATATAAGCGATGTGCCATATCCACCGCCTGCTGGTACTCGTCATCATGTAAGAGAGTGTTAAGTGTCACCAAGACCTGCACACCATACGAGTGGGCATACTGTACCACTTCCGCCAGATCCTCAAGGGAGTTACCGGCAGCCTGACGTGCACCGAAAGCAGGAGCTCCGATATAAATGGCATCGGCACCGGCCTGAATGGCGGCTTTGGCTACCTCTTTGTCGCGAGCCGGAGCGAGGAGGCTAAGCGGTACATCACAATGCCTGCCGTTACTGAAACATTCATCGAGTGCTTTGTGCCGTATTGCGGAATTTCTATACATTGTTTGCAAATATCTATTACGGACTGTTGTACTCCAAAAACCTCATGACCGAGTACCACTGCCAATTTACGATTGGACGATTTACTATTTATGATTTGTTCGGCTGCTTCTTCCAGCGTGAAGGAATCATGTGCCTGCTCGACAGCATAGACATTATAACCTTGCTCAAGAAGGTCTCTTACCGCCTCTTCTGTCTCCTTATAGTATGTCCAACTGACTGTATCTTCAGCGCCGAGGGCTGTCTTGTGCAACTCCTGATTAGGCGGGCAGCAACATATACCACAAAGCACGATACGCTCAATGCGCATCGCATCTGCTGTGCGAAAAACAGCACCTACATTATGCTGGCTGCGCACATTATCGAGTACTACAACCAGAGGCAGTTTGTCTGCGTGGTGGTATTCCTCTACGGTCATTCGCCCCATCTCGGCAGTAGTGAGTTTTTTCATATTTGGAAAGGCAAATCTACGCGTAATACACGCGCCTGTATATCAATATCAATTATAAAATCTTCGTGGATGGGCATCAACCGTCCGTCCTCCAAGGTCAGCAGGGTATTGATGGTTGTTTCGTCCACATGGCTTACTACACCTATCTCGCCTTCCGTCTCATCTACTACGCGGAAACCCTGCAGATCCTGCCACGTCAGTTGGGAAGCATCCTTCTCGCTTATGTCCGTGCGGAACATATATACCTCCGTGCCAACGAAACGGGCAGCCTGTGCATCCGTCTCGATGGACTTGAGGCTTAAAATCAGAGAGTCCTTGCCCTTGGTGTAGCAGTCCAAGACCCTGAAAGGAACAGGAATGTTATCCAATATCAGTATGAGAAAGGCGACATCTGAACCCTGCAGGTAGTCGTTATCGACTTGGCATTGGAGTTCGCCTTGGTAGCCGTGTGCACGGCGGATGGTACCTATTCGGATTATGTCGTTAGTTGCAATCATCAGTGGGTTATAGTCAGTTTGCCGGAGGAGTTGACCACGCGATACTTACGGAGTGATTCACGGGAGATGCCCTTGGTCGGCACACCGATTCCCCAACTCAAGTCGTATTCCTCGCCGCAGGAAGGACAGACTGCGTAGAATCCATTCACTACGGTCGGCTCGTGAGGTTTGAGACAATGGGTACAGCAGAGGTCAAAGGCGTTATAATTGCCTCCTCCGTCTATATAAACTACTACACCGGCATAGCCGAAAGCATCCATCGCAGAGAGCTGAAGGGTATAGTCGTGGTAATGATAGCCTTGTCTGTTGACGGTGATATAATCATAGACATTCTCCGGTTTGAAATGCACAAACTGCCCCATCTGGGTATTGATAGACAGACGTACCGGATAAGTCGGCACGGAACTGCGAAAAGTAGTATTCTCGCATCCCGTCATTGCCAACACAGCCAATGCCAAGATTATCTGCTTCCCGAAACGGCACATAGATGTATTTCGTAGATAAGGGTCGAATATGGCGGGATATAGCCTGTGGTACCTTCAGTACCGTAGCCTTCAGCGGTATAGGTGTCGCCGGAGGCTACTTTGACTGCATCATACCCCAACTGGTACGGCACAAAAAGACGTATATCGCCGTTGTTATGCACCAGACAGCATCCTTCTGCAAAACCGGGGATGGTGTTCGACAAGAGAAATGTACCTCTTCCGCCTTCGATCACGTTGCCGTTGATCAGACGGACGGTGTAATCGGCGGTAACATAACTGGTACGGCTTGGCTTGGCATCCAATGGAGTCGGATCGGCAATGATGCTGTACTGCAGACCGGTAGAGGTCGTGCGCACTCCGGGCTGATGTTTGTTGTTCTCCATCCAGGCTTCGTTCTGTGCTTTCCAGTCGAGCCAGTTATTCTCCTTGCAACTGACAAGTGCAAGGGCTGCTACAAGATATAATAGAATCTTCTTCATAATCAATGTGAAATCCAGTTTGAGGGATTGAGGATTTCTCTTCCTTTGTATATCTGGAAGTATAGTTCTGTTTTGTTGTCCTGATCGGGGTCGGTATAAATACATCCGATTTTTTGTTTGGTATCAACTTTGTCACCCGACTTGACATATAGTTTCGACAGACCGGCATACACCGTGCGGTAGTTACCGTGCTGGATGATAACGGCATATGTGTTGCCGTTCATGAAACAGGAGGTCACTTCACCCTTATAGACAGCGCGGGCATCGCTTCCTTGCGGTGTTTGGAGGTAGATACCTTTGTTGTCCACCATCACTCGCTCGTGAACAGGGTGCTTGTGCTTACCGAATTGACCGCTTATATGTCCTTTCTCGATCGGCCAAGGCAGTCTCCCTTTGTTCTTCTCGAAGTCGCCTTGTACGAGTTGCTGCTCTTTGGTGATACCGCCTTTTTTCGCCTGTTGCTCGGCTTGCTTGCGGATCAGTTCGGTTATGCGGGAGTTCAGTTGCTCTGATTTTTTCTGCTGTGCTTTGAGTTTGGCACCCAAGTTCTTTTCCTGCTGCTTGAGTTGCGCCAGCATTGCTTGCTGCTTGCGTTCGTCGCGCGCCAGGTTTTCTTGCTCGCGTTCACGGGTGCGGAGGGAGGACTGCTTGTCCTGCTTGTTGGTGCGGAGTTCCTCTGTCTTCTCGTTGAGTTGCACGGTCTTGGTCTGTATCCGCCGAGCCTGCTCGGATTTGGTCTCTGCAAAACGCTGCAAGAACTGTACCCGTTTGAGCAGTTGCTGGAAGTTCTCTGCTGACATCAGGTATAGCAGTGGAGACTGCTGCAACTGGGCGTAATGACTCTCCCTGATCAGCTGTGCATAGTCTGCTTTCAGCCGCTTCAGTTCCTCTTGAAGTTCCGCCTTGCGGGTGGTGTTCTGTGCAATCTGGTTGTCGAGCGCATCAATCTCGCTACCGATAGTCTGAATCAGTTGTTTTTGGGTCTTGATATTCTCGTTGAGCAGTTCGAGTTTGTTGATCGTCGCTTTCTGATCCTTCTTGGTCTGCTGGATCATTTTATTGGTCGTGGACATCTGCTTCTGGAGCTCCTGTTGCTTCTTCTTGAGCGACTTGACCGACTCGGCTGATGCACCTCCGGCAATCAGCGATAATAGTATTATGAATAGGCTGAATCGTCTCATTTAAGCAGTTTGATTTTCTTGTATCGGGAGATATCAAGACGTGAGATGGAAACGGGCTGGTTGAAGATCGGCTTGTTCTGAAAATCTATAGCCAATGCCACGGTCTTACCCACAGCGGAGTAGCGCAGTACGCCATTTTCAGCCACCGATGGCATTTCTCCGCCGGCGATGGTTCGCAGGTCTTCGTAAGTGACGAACGGACGCACTTGTTTGTTAATCTCCGAATAGGAGGCGCGGTCGTACTCTTTCTCCAACTTGTTGATTACAATCACCTCCGTCGGCGTAGCTTCTACACGGGCTACTTCGATACCGAACACCAGCGAGATGGATATAACTACGATGGAGTCCCACTGTGACGTGATGGTGCATGTTGCTTTGTATGTCTTGCCACCGAACTCCACCGAGGCTTTGGCACCACGCAAATAGGAAGTGTCCCATTTCTTGGTAGAGACGGGAGTAACAGGCTGCACTGTAGGTGTGGATGGAGTAGGTGTCACAGTCTGGGTCTTGGAGGAAGATACCTGTTGACTCAGCCCCTTCAGCTGCTCCTGCATCTGCGTCATCTGTTGGCTTATGGCATTCATGCGCGATGTCAGACTGTCTATATTTTGTTCCAAACGCGCTGTACGGGCTTGGGATTCGGCTAACTGTCGGGAAGTGGAGCAAGCGGTCATCAAGACCATTGCTGCCATAATCATTAGAGAATAAACGGTTTTCTTCATTTCATTATTTTTTTGTAATGTTTTTCTATTGTTTTGCGGAGCTCAGGCATATATTTGGGCGTCTGATCCAGAGCTTTCTGTATATATACTTGCGCCATTATTTTCTTGCCTTGTTTGTATAGTATCCAGGCATATGTGTCAAGTATACTCGGGTTTTCACCGTCAATCATTACTGCTTTGAACGCCATCTGCTCAGCCTGCTCTATATTCTCGTTACGATCCGCCATTTCGTAGGCATAGTTGTTGAGGATGTTGGAGTTGTTGGGGTTGAGTGCCAGCACGCGTTCGTAGGTGTGTTTGCGTTGCATCCATGATACTTTGAGATAGGTCTCCAGATCCGATTTCATTACCAGCAGATCCTCCTCATCGGCATTCACTTTCAGGTAGTCGTCCAGCGCCTGTAGGGCTTTTTTATATTTGTTCTGGTAGATGTATATTCGTGCGCGGGTTAGAGCACAACGGGCATCTTGTCCGTTGATCGCCTCCATTGAGTCCATAGCAGCGAACGAGTGCTCCCAATCTCCTATAGACAGATATTGAGAAGCCAGTTCCTCCCATAACTTGGCGTCCTGGGAGTTCGCTTCGGCAGCCTTCTCCAGAATCTCAAGCTTATAGGGAATCTTCGTTGCGTCCTCATCCCATCGGTAACTCATATATGCGTAGTAAGCGCGCCAGCAATACCCCGGATCAAGCATATACGCCTGTCGGAAATACTTCTCCGCTTTATCTAATTGCTCTGCTTCATAGTAGAGCAGACCGATGGTTTCTTTCGTCTTGGCGTCTTCAGGATTGATCATCTCGCAGAACTGATAGAGAACCAAAGCCTGATCCAAGCGGCTGTTATCTTGTGCATTGCGGGCGGCGTACCAGTAGTACTTGAACTGCTTTTCGCGCTCACTCTCTGTCTGCCCACGCTCCGCAGAAACATCTTCCTGCCCGCTTCCGTAAAGCGGAAGGGATAGTATTACAACTAAGCCTATTATGTATTTCTTCATTTCCTTCATTCCGTCAATCCATCATTCAGCGGCTCTGCCGTATCATTCCGTCATTTTACCCCTGAGTGTCCGAAACCGCCTGCGCCACGCTCGGTGTCGCCTAACTCCTGTACTTCTACCATCTCCGGCTGCTCGTGCTTGGCTATTACCATCTGGCAGATGCGTTCACCCGGTTCAATAGTCTGGATTTCGGAACTGAGGTTGATTAGTATCACTCCCACCTCACCGCGGTAGTCCGCATCGATTGTGCCGGGTGTGTTGAGAACGGTCAGACCGCGTTTGAGCGCCAAACCGCTACGGGGACGGATCTGTGCCTCATAACCCTCCGGCAACTCGATATACAGCCCCGTCGGAAAGAGCTTGCGCTCCAAGGGTTTCAGACTTACCGGTGCCTCGATATTGCACCGGATATCCATCCCTGCCGCTTGCGTGCTCTCGTACTTAGGCAGCGGATTTGTACTCTTATTGATAATTTTAAGTTTCATCATTCTGTTTTAAAATCTTTTCTCGACGAGGACGGTCAATCCGTCGGGTATGATTTGTACATGTATATCTTTGGGCATCTCTACAGGATCGCCGTCGATATGGAAAGCCGAAGCCGTTTCGCGCTCCACCCACACTTCACGGGCGCGGAGAGTGTCCATGAAAAGGCTGTTGTCGATGGATCTTGTGAAAAGCCTGAGTGCCAATTCCGGTGCGCCAAGGAGTGCGCTTGATGACATCACGCATATATCCATCAAACCGTCCTGCAGGCTTGCTTTAGGAGCGATATATGCTTCATAACCCCATTGGCTGGCATTGGCGAAAGTCATCAGGAAAGCCTTATGCGTAATGTCTATGCCTTTGCCGTGAAGATGGTAACTCTCCGGACGATACCGGAGCACATCTTTGAAAATATTCTGCAAATAGGTCATAAAACCGCGTCGTGTAGAGCCTGCAAACTGGTCGGCTATCAGGGCGTCAAACCCCGTGCCGCAGGTACTGACAAAGAGTTTGCCGTTCGCCAGACCGTAATCCACTTTGATAGGCTCGGAGCGGTTAAGCATCTCGATAGCGCGATGGGCACGCACCGGGATATTGAGATGCCTTGCGAAACCGTTGCCGCTGCCCATAGGGATGATACCCATGGCGGTATTCGAATCGCGCAAGCCGCGCGCCACTTCGTTCACCGTACCGTCGCCGCCGACAGCCACCACGGCATCGAAGCCCATGCGCATAAACTGCCGCGCCAACTCCTCAGCATGACCGGCACGCTCAGTGAATACAATATTCTCAAGCCACTGACTATGATCCAGCGTTTCCTTGATCATTTTCGGGAGCTTGCGTTTGTTCTGAGTACCCGAAATAGGGTTAATTATAAAGGCAATATTTTTCATAAATCAGTAAATACGCGGCAAAGTTACAAAAAAATTTGCAAATGTGCAAAAAATTATGTACTTTTGCACCAAATTTTAATTAAAAATTGTTAAAAACCATGACATTCACTACTTCAGACCTCAAACAATTAGAGGCACACGGCATTTCTGTAGAGCAAGCCGAAGCCCAGTTAGAATCATTCAAAAAAGGTTTTCCGGCACTTTCAATTGTTGCACCGGCTGCAAAGGGCAAAGGAATCTTGGTGCCTACCAAGGCAGAACAGGAGCAGTATATCCGGGCATGGCAGGAATATCTTGATGAGGGACACACCATATTGAAGTTCGTGCCCGCCTCAGGAGCTGCCAGCCGGATGTTCAAGAAGTTGTTCGAATACCTTGAAACAGGCGAAGAAAACAAGGCTGTTACAGAGTTCCTTGCACATAAGGATTACTTCGCTTTCGGTCCGCAGTTACAGGGCAAAGAGGGCAAAGAAGCTGTCCGTTACCTTTTGGAGGATATGCAGTATGGCAGATTGCCTAAAGGATTGTTGCTTTTCCATAAATATCGCGATGGTGCGCGCACACCCGCGCTGGAACACTTGGTAGAAGGTGCTATGTATGCAGCTTCTGAGGGCAAGGTACATCTGCATTTCACCGTTTCGCACGAGCATCTGCCACTCTTTAGGCAACACATTGCCGAGCACTTGCCGGAATATGAGAAGAAATACGGTGTTACCTATGATATCACTTTCTCTGAGCAGTTGCCTTCTACCGATACCCTTGCCGGCAATCCTGACGGTACGCCATTCCGCAATGCCGACGGTTCCCTGCTCTTCCGTCCGGGCGGACACGGAGCTCTTATCGCAAATCTCAATCAGCAGGACGCAGATGTCATTTTTATCAAGAATATTGATAATGTGGTGCCGGACAAGCTTAAAAAGGACACTGTCCGCTACAAACAGATTCTGGCGGGCGTACTCGTCACGGAGCAGAAGCGGGTCTTTGAGGCATTGCGTAACCCGGCTCTGAGCGAGGAGGAACGTGAGAAATTGTCGCGCCCGATCCGTGTCTGCGGCGTAGTCAAAAACACAGGAGAACCCGGCGGCGGACCATTCTTAGTACGGGAGAAAGACGGTTCTGTCTCCTATCAGATTCTGGAGTCCAGTCAGATCAGCGACCCGTCACTCATGGCTCAATCCACCCATTTCAATCCGGTAGATCTCGTCTGTGCTACCAAAGATGTGAATGGCGAGCGTTACGACCTGCCATCCTTTGTCGATCCTGATACGGGCTTTATTTCGCATAAATCGAAAGACGGCAAAGACCTCTTGGCACTGGAACTGCCAGGCTTGTGGAATGGTGCCATGGCGAAGTGGAATACCATTTTCGTGGAAGTGCCTGTCTCCACCTTTAATCCTGTTAAAGAAGTGAATGACCTGCTTAGGGAACAACATCAATAGAAAACAAATGCGCAGCTCGTCTGCGCATTTATTTTGCAATGGGTTCAGAACGGAACCATCATGGGATTATCTTCCGATGAATAACCGGAGAAAGAATGTTTTTTCCTGTGTTTTCGCTTGAAATGTATTACTTTTATTTGCACATGTCAAAAAAAATACGTATCTTTGCACGCTAAAACGATAATTCTATAGAAATGTTTGATAACTTAAGCGAAAGATTAGAGCGGTCCTTCAAGATCCTGAAAGGAGAAGGACGTATCACTGAAATCAATATTGCCGAGACCGTCAAAGATATCCGCAAAGCCCTTTTGGAAGCGGATGTCAACTACAAGACTGCAAAGCAGTTTACTGACCAGGTCAAGGAGAAAGCCCTCGGACAAAACGTCATGACTTCTGTTCGTCCGGGGCAGCTGATGGTGAAGATTACCCATGACGAACTGGCAGCCCTGATGGGCGGCGAGACGGCAGAGATCAACCTCAAAGGACAGCCGGCAGTAATCCTTATGGCAGGTCTGCAAGGTTCCGGTAAAACCACTTTTGCGTCCAAACTCGCCAACTACCTGCAAACAAAGAAAAGCAAACGTGTGATGCTCGTCGCCTGCGATGTCTATCGTCCGGCGGCTATCGAACAATTGCGCGTGCTTGGCGAACAGATCAATGCAAAGGTCTATACCGGCGAAGGCGAGCCTGATCCTGTCAGGAAAGCCCAAGATGCTATTGCAGAGGCTAAGCGCTTCGGCTACGATGTAGTGATTGTCGATACCGCCGGTCGTCTGGCTGTGGACGAGCAGATGATGAACGAGATAGTGGCTATCAAGCAGGCTATCACGCCGTCCGAGACGTTGTTCGTGGTTGATGCCATGACCGGTCAGGATGCTGTCAATACCGCCAAGGAGTTTAACGACCGCCTCGATTTCGACGGCGTGATACTCACCAAACTGGACGGTGATGCACGCGGCGGTGCGGCTCTCTCTATCCGTTCGGTAGTGAACAAGCCGATCAAGTTTATCGGTACGGGCGAGAAGATGGAAGCTCTGGACCAGTTCCACCCTTCACGTATGGCTGACCGAATCCTCGGAATGGGTGACGTTGTTTCACTTGTAGAGCGCGCACAAGCGCAGTACGACGAAGAGGAGGCACGACGTATATCCAAGAAGATTGCAAAGAACCAGTTTGACTTCAATGACTTCTTAGGGCAGCTCAATCAGATCAAGAAGATGGGCTCGATGAAGGAACTGATGGGTATGATCCCCGGCATGGACAAGGCACTCAAGGGCGTGGAAATTTCAGATGACGCCTTCAAACCCATCGAGGCGATGATATCTTCCATGACACCCGAAGAACGCGCCAATCCCTCTCTCCTTAACGGCTCGCGCAAAGAGCGCATCGCCAAGGGCTCGGGTACTACTATTGTAGAACTAAATCGTTTCCTCAAGCAGTTTGAGCAGACATCTAAAATGATGCGCAAAGTGCAACAATTCAAACGCAGATAAACCTATGGGTATTATTAGCAGATACTTGCAACGCAGACGCCATCACCGTCACCGCCATCATTCGCGGTACGGTAACTATAACGTCAAAAAAGGAGCATCGTTTCTCAACTGGAAGCGCGACAAGAAGATGATTCTAGGAATAATCTTTGGTACGCTCTTTATCATCTGGGGATGTCTCTTCCCTGCACGCGGATTCATCGTCGAGACCTATAACCTTCTCAAGATATGGCTTCGTCCTGAGACCGAATATGACGAGGAGATAAAGATCGATCCTATCCGGACCGATTACAAACTGCGTCTGGATCGCGAGCGCGTGGGTGACAGCGTGGCAGCAGCTACCGGTGCAGACACCCTGCGCAAGGAAATCAGGCAGCGTGCTATTCCGGTCTATCGTCCGCCTCGTCCTCGTAACACATGGTATCTTTCAGAGAAAGATATGCAGGAGTTGCGTCGGGGCGCAGAAAACAGATTCGAAACTAAAGAAGAACAATGATACTTTTAGACGGGAAAAAAGTAGCACAGGAGATACGCAGCAAGTTGCGCGATTCGGTGACATTCAATATTGAGAAAGGGCTGCGCGCACCCAAACTGGCGATTGTGATCGTGGGACACAACCCCGCTTCGGAGACCTATGTGGCGAACAAGATCAAAGCTTGTCAGGAAGTAGGCATAGAAGTGGAGAAAATCGCCATGGAAGAGAGCATTAAAGAGCGCGAACTGCTGGCCATGGTACGCCGTCTCAACCGCGATAAGTCGGTGGATGGTTTTATCGTACAACTGCCTCTGCCGGAACATATATCTGAAGCCAAAGTACTGACTGCAATCGACTTCCGCAAGGATGTCGACGGGCTCACCCCGATGAGTATGGGACGCGCTATCCAAGGTCTGCCGGCATTCCGCAGTGCTACGCCGTCCGGTATATTGGAACTGCTTCAGGCTTATGCTATCCCAACGGAAGGCAAGCATGTGGTGGTTATAGGCCGCTCTAATATTGTAGGCAAGCCGATGGCTATGATGCTTATGCAGCGTCCTTATCTCTCGCTACCTAACATGAGTGCTTCCGCCCTCGGAGACGCCACTGTAACCGTCTGCCATAGCAAAACCCGCCGTCTGGGAACTATCTGCCGCACGGCGGATATCATTATCGTAGCGGCAGGAAGCCCCAAACTGCTCAAGGCCAATATGGTCAAAGAAGGAGCAGTAGTGATCGATGTGGGTATTAATCGCATGGACGATGCCTCTTTCCCTCGCGGCTACCGGCTTGTGGGCGATGTCGATTTTGAGGCAGTAGCTTCCAAGTGCTCGTATATAACGCCTGTGCCGGGCGGAGTGGGACCGATGACCATCGCCATGTTGCTCAAACAAACTTCGTTAGCCTATAGTGCCAAAGTCTTGGGCCTGAAAATGAAATAATGAATATTCTCGATAAAATAGAAGGACTGGAAGCCAAGTTCCATGAAGTCTCTCTGCTGATCACAGATCCCTCTGTGATAGCCGATCAGGCGCGCTACGTGCGTCTTAACCGCGAGTATCATACGCTGGAGCAGGTGCTTGCTGTTACCTCCGAATACAAGCGTACGCTGGCTGCTCTCGAAGACGCCAAACAGGTGTTCTACAATGAGACAGACCCCGAACTGAAGGAGATGGCACGGGACGAGATCGAAGAACTCGAGCCTAAGATCCCTGAACTGGAGGAGCAGGTCAAGTTGCAGCTTCTGCCCAAGGATCCCGAAGACGCCAAGAACGTGGTGATGGAGATTCGGGGCGGTACTGGCGGAGACGAGGCGTCGCTGTTCGCAGGTGATCTCTTCCGGATGTACACCAAGTATTTTGAACTCAAGGGATACAAATATACCGTCTCTTCCTTCTCCGAAGGTGCTGTGGGCGGATACAAGGAGATTATCTTCAATGTCACGGGCGAGAATGTCTATGGCACACTCAAATATGAGTCGGGTGTCCACCGCGTACAGCGTGTGCCGGTGACCGAGACTCAGGGCAGGGTACACACCTCTGCCGCTACGGTGGCGGTATTGCCGGAGGCGGATGAGTTTGAGGTTCATATCAACGAAGGCGAAATCAAATGGGAGACCTTCCGTTCCGGCGGCGCCGGTGGACAGAATGTCAACAAGGTCGAGTCCGGTGTGCGTCTCCGTTATAACTGGAAAAATCCCAATACCGGTGAGACACAGGAGATACTCATCGAGTGTACCGAGACGCGTGACCAACCCAAAAATAAGGAACGTGCGCTCTCGCGCCTGCGTACGCAGATATATGACAAGGAGCACCAGAAGTATATCGACGATATTGCTTCGCGTCGCAAGACCATGGTTTCTACCGGCGACCGCTCCGCCAAGATCCGTACTTATAACTATCCTCAGGGACGTGTCACCGACCATCGTATCGGATACACGGTCTATAACCTTGCAGCCTTCATGGACGGCGATATACAAGGGGTGATCGATGCCCTGCAAGTGGCTGAGAATGCCGAGCGACTCAAGGAGGCTGACCTGTAATGGAATTGTTCTACGCACCTAATATCGCATCCGAAGCAGTGTTGCCCGAAGATGAATCGCAACACTGTGTGAAGGTAATGCGCCATACGACGGGCGATGTTATCACCGTTACTGACGGCAAAGGAAAGCTCTATGAGGCGCGTATTACTAATCCGCATCCCAAACACTGCGAATTGGAGATTCTCGCCTCTCAGCAGCAGACCAAACACCACTCCGGCGATATTCATATTGCCATTGCTCCAACCAAGAATATTGACCGTATCGAATGGATGATAGAGAAATGTACGGAGATCGGAGCAGACGCTTTCACCCCTCTTTTGTGCCGCTTCTCGGAGCGCAAAACCATCCGCCAGGATCGCTTGGAGAAGATCATCGTGTCCGCCTCCAAGCAATCACTTACGGCGTATTTCCCGACACTTGCACCACTTACCAAAATAGAAGACTTTATTCGCTTATCTACAGCGGATTATAAGTTTATAGCACACTGTTACTTGAACAGCGAACGAAAAACTCTCAGCAGCGAAATACGTGCCATTCGCACCAGAAATCCGGAGGCATACAATGCCTCTTTTGCAGTGCTGATAGGTCCTGAGGGGGACTTCTCGCCTCAGGAAGTGGAGTTGGCTCTCCGGCATGGTTTTGTACCTGTGTCTTTGGGCGAAGCACGGCTCCGGACCGAGACAGCGGGACTGGTGGCGTGTCACACGATTGTGGTAATGAACAGTTGAGGAATCCATGAATATCGATGCCGAAATATTGCTGTGGATCAACGCCCGTCATTGTTTCTGGGAGGATGAGGTAATGTGGTATATATCCAAGTCGGCAACCTGGATTCCTTTGTATCTTGTGATGGCGGCATTGCTTTGGCGTCGTTTCGGGTGGCGGAGAATGCTTGTGATGGTGGTTGCGATAGCAGCCGCCGTAGGTGTTGCCGACTGGGTCTCTTCGGGGCTGATAAAGCCTCTTGTAGCGCGCCTGCGCCCTACCCACGAACCTTTGTTAGAGGGCATGATACACACCGTCCGAGGCTATACGGGCGGACTATATGGTTTCGTCAGTTCGCACGCTGCCAACACCTCCGCCTGCGCATTGCTCTTCTCCTTGTTCTATCGCAACTGGTGGATGAGCGCCGTAATGGTGGTTTATGTATTGCTTAATTGTTATTCACGGATGTATCTTGGCGTCCATTATCCGGGTGACATACTCGGCGGATGGGTGGTAGGATGCTTGATTGGAGGATTGATATATGTCTTGGTCCGCCCCCATATGGATCGCACGGAGGCTCTACTACGCCGATAAACAACAGGATCGCACATCGCGCCCTGCTGTGCGGGTAGCCCTGATAGGTATCTTTATCGGCGTGCTGGTGATGACCGTTACGTTGTGTGTCGTAGTGGGCTTCAAACAAACCATCACGGACAAAATAGCCGGTTTCGGTGCCCATCTGCAGGTGGTGAATTTTGACAACAACAACACCTACGAGATGTTGCCCGTCTCTTTCTCCGACACCATTATGGAGGCAATCCGGACAACGGACGGGGTGCAGTCGGTCACGCCTTTCATTACCAAACCGGGTATAGCCAAGACCGACTCCGATTTTATCGGTGTGGTCTTTAAGAGTATTGGTGACTCGGTTTTCCTGAAATCGAACCTGCGCGAGGGACATCTCCCTCATACGCCTGCCCAGATCCTGCTCTCTGACCGTCAGGCTGCGGCTCTCTCGCTCGGAGTGGGGGATAAGGTGCTTTCTTATTTCGTGGAGGACGAAGTGCGGGTGCGTAAGTTCGAGGTGGCAGGTGTCTATTCCACCGGTTTTGCGGAATATGACGAACTCTTTGTCTGGTGTTCCGAAGAGGTGCTGCGGCAGCTGAACGGCTGGTCTGCCAACGAGGTCTCCGGCATACAGATAGCCTTGGATGATATCTACCGCATCGACGAGGTGGCGGACGGCTTGTATGATTTGGTTGCCAACCGATTCGATGAGGACGGTAACGGCTATTATATCCAAACGATCCGCGAACTCAATCCTGCCATCTTCTCATGGCTTGATCTGCTGAATATGAATGTCATCGTGATTATCATTCTCATGTTGGCTGTTTCGGGATTCAGCATTGTCGCCGGACTGGTGATACTTATTCTAGACGGTATTCAGTTGATAGGCACGCTCAAAGCCCTTGGGGCAGACAACCGTTTTGTACGGCGTATCTTCCTCACCCAAGCGGCGATGATTATTCTCAGAGGAATGTTTTGGGGCAATATAGCAGGTCTGGGCTTGTGTGCCGTGCAGTATTTTACGCACCTCCTGCCCTTGGATGCCACCAACTATTATGTGAATTTTGTGCCGGTCGCTTTCCCGTGGCTCTGGCTGGTGGCTAACAATGTGCTCTTTCTGGCGGTTTCGCTCGCAGTACTATTACTGCCGGCGGCTATCGTCTCGCGGATAGAACCCTCTAAAGTAATGCAATTCGAATGAAACTACAGACTATTGTCCAAATACCGCCCGCTCCGTGGCAGATTAGTTATGATGACCGGTTGCTTTTTCTCGGTTCCTGTTTCTCGGATGCGATCTCCGAGCAGTTGGCTATGCGGTCTTTCAGGCTTACTGCCAACCCCTTTGGTACACTTTATAACCCGCTCTCCATTGCGCAGGCGTTCTATACCCTTGCTTGCCCGAAATTGGTGGAATACAACGGCTTATGGCACTCGATGGCGCACCATGGTTCGTTCTCGCGACCTACAAAGGAGGAGACGGAGCAGGCTGTTTCCGGGTCTATAGAGCGGATGCAAGAAGCTCTCAGGGACGCCTCGGTCATTATTGTTACCTTCGGTTCTGCATGGGTGTATGAATGGGCATTGACTGAACAGCGTGAGAGGTCTATGAATCTGCTTTCGAATATTGTAGCCAACTGCCATAAAATGCCCGAGTCGTGGTTTGTGCGCAGGCGTCTCACCGTAGAGGAGATTGTGGCGGCGTGGCAGCCGCTTCTGAGCCGCTATGCCGATAAGCATTGGATATTTACCGTCTCGCCTATCAGGCATGTGAAAGACGGCTTGCATGAGAACCAACTCTCCAAAGCTACTCTCTTGATGGCAATAAACCGCCTGATAGCACAGCACTCTGAACTCTGTCAGCATGGTGGTCAGAACCCGGTCAGCGCAGCGGTCTATTTCCCCTCTTATGAGATCGTTCTCGACGAGTTGCGTGACTACCGCTTCTATGCTTCCGACCTTGTGCATCTCAACGAGACGGGGGTGCAATATGTCTATGAGCGTTTCGTAGAGAGTTTCTTCTCTTCCGGGACGCGTGAGGAGATGGATGCCCTCTATCGCTTTCACCTGCAGTCACAGCACCGGCTTTTGCACCCTGAGAGCGATGAGTCACGCCAATTTCTGCAACGCCTTGCCGCCCGGCGTGAGCAGTTGCTCAAACGCTATCCGTGGATATAAAGGCTTATGTGGGTAGTATTGGCATTCATATCGGCACTGTGTCTGGGCTTCTATGATATCAGCAAGAAAAAGGCACTTTTGAGCAATGCTGTGGTCGATGTTCTGACCTATAGCATTCTCTTCTCGTCCCTGTTGCTGGCAGTCCCGCTGTTGCTCTCGCGCTGCTGTCCGGAGACGATGAGCGGATCGCTTTTCTATGTGCCGGAAATGGGATTGGAAGGGCATCTGCTCACCATTCTCAAGTCGCTTATTGTGCTCAGCAGTTGGATTTTCGCCTATATATCGCTTAAACACCTGCCGATTTCGGTGGTGAGTCCCATGCAGGCAACCCGTCCTATGTGGACGCTGATAGGTGCGCTGCTCATCTTCGACGAACGCCTCAACACGCTCCAGTGGGCAGGTGTTCTTTTGGCTATCGGGTCGATTCTATTGTTCTCTTTTCGCAGTTCTAACCGTCTGACTCATGCCGGAACAAGGGCGGATGTGCGCTATTATATCGCATTGGTGCTGGCTATCCTCATCGGAGCGTGTTCCGGTTTGTATGACAAATACCTAATGCGTCGTTTCGACCACAATGCCGTACAAGTCTATTACACTTTCTATCAGGGACTGATGATGAGTGTCGTTTGGGGAGCGGTGCATTTGCTGGAGCACCGGCCGGTGACGAAACCGTCACGCTCCGCCCTTCTGCCGATAGCACTTATCAGTGTGTTTCTCGTGCTGAGCGATAATGTGTATATGCTGGCGCTGAGCGACCCCGATTCGATGATTTCGGTAGTGAGTACCATCCGCCGTGGCGGTGCCGTAATCGGTTTCGGCTATGGTCTGATCTTCCTCAAAGAGCAGGACCCGCTGCCCAAGATCCTCTGCATGATGGGTATCTGTGCCGGCTTGCTTTGTCTCGCTTTTGCCTGAAAAAAAAGATACATAGACCTTAAAATTCCGCCTTACCGGGTGCAATTTGCACTTTTATTTGCATAAATGCAAAAAAAGTTGTATATTTGCGCCGTAATTTGGATAAATGGAACTATATGATAACGATAGAACAATTGAAAGAAGTGCAAGCACGTGCGGATAAACTCAAGCAGTACTTGCAGATTGACGAGAAACGTATTCAGCTCGAGGAAGAAGAGCTGCATACCCAGGCACCGGGTTTCTGGGACGACGCCAAGGCGGCAGAGGTTCAGATGCGCAAGGTGAAGCGGCTTAAGAGCTGGATTGAGGGATACGAGGGTGTCCGTAGTTCGGTAGAGGAGTTGTCGCTCCATTTTGAGTACTATAAAGAGGAACTGGTGACCGAAGAAGAGGTGGATGCCGCTTATCAGCATGCCTTGGGCGAGGTGGAGGATCTGGAGATGAAGAACATGCTCTCCCATGAGGAGGACCAGATGCCGGCAGTGCTCAAGATCGTCGCCGGTGCCGGCGGTACCGAGGCGCAGGACTGGGCGGAACAACTAATGCGTATGTACCAGCGGTATTGCGAGAAACATGACTACAAAGTGACCATCGCCAACCTCCAGGAAGGCGACGAGGCGGGCATTAAAACTGTTACCTTCAATATCGAGGGCGAAATGGCGTACGGATACCTCAAGTCAGAGAACGGTGTTCACCGTCTGGTGCGCGTGAGTCCCTATAATGCGCAGGGCAAGCGGATGACCTCTTTTGCCTCGGTGTTCGTGGTGCCCCTCATCGACGACACAATCGAGGTGGAGGTGAACCCCGCTGGCATTAGCTGGGATACTTTCCGAAGCTCCGGTGCCGGAGGACAGAATGTTAACAAGGTGGAATCGGGTGTGCGTCTGCATTATAAGTTTACCAACCCGCTCACCGGTCAACCGGATGAGATCGTCATCGAGAACACCGAGACACGTGATCAGCCAAAGAACCGCGAGAACGCCCTGCGGCATTTGCGTTCGCAACTATACGAACTGGAGCTGGAGAAACGGCGCCAGGCTGCCGCAAAGGTGGAAGCCGGCAAGAAGAAGATAGAGTGGGGAAGCCAGATCCGCTCCTATGTCTTCGACGACCGGCGCGTCAAAGACCACCGTACCAACTATCAGACAAGCAATGTCAATGCCGTCATGGACGGCGATATAGATGCCTTCATCAAGGCTTACCTGATGGAGTTTCCGGATTAAAATGAAAGGTGAAAAATGAAAGGAAAAAGGATTCGTAGTAAATTGTTAGGACTCATTGTCCTGTCAATTTTCAATTTTCAATTTTCAGTTCTGCTGGCGCAGACAGACACAACGAAAGTACAAAATACAAAGGATTCGGTAGAGGGCTTCCGGTTTACAACGATCGACAGCGTGGCTATTACGCCGGTCAAGAACCAGAACCGCAGTTCGACCTGCTGGTCTTTTTCAACGATCGGCTTCCTTGAGTCGGAGATCTTGCGGCTGAGCGGAAGAGTCTATGACCTCAGCGAGATGTTTGTGGTGAGCCACACGATGCTTGACCGCGCCGAGTACGTAGTGCGCATGCACGGCGATGCGGCTTTTGCACCGGGCGGATCGGCTTACGACGTGATCTATTGCCTCAAGAACTACGGCATGGTACCGCAATCGGCTATGCCGGGGATTATGTACGGCAGTACGAAAGCGGACACCCTGCCTGTGCACACTGAACTGGACGCCGTAGCCGAAGGCTATGTCAAAGGTATTGCTTCCAACACCCGTCTTAAGAAACTGTCCCCTGTCTGGAAGAAAGGTCTGCAGGCAATCTATGACGCTTATCTGGGCGCTTGTCCGCAGTATTTCACCTACGAGGGTGTGGAGTATACTCCTATGTCCTTCGCCGCTTCGCTGGGACTCAACCCCGACGACTATGTGTCAATCACCAGTTACACCCACCACCCCTTCTACACCCAGTTTGCTCTGGAGGTTCCGGATAACTGGCGCATGGATCAGATGTACAATGTGCCGATGGCGGATATGATGAGAATTATCGATGAAGCAATCAAGAACGGCTACACCCTGGCTTGGGGTGCAGATGTGTCGGAAGCCGGCTTTACCCGTACCGGAATAGGTGTCATGCCTGACATCGAGTCAACCGACAACACCGGTTCGGATGCCGACCACTGGCTGGGTCTCTCGCCAGACGAGAAACGCAAGGAACTGACCGAGGGACCGTGTGCCGAACTCACTATCACCCAGGAGATGCGCCAGGAGGCGTACGACAACTGGGAGAACACCGACGACCACGGCATGCAGATCTTCGGTACTGCCAAAGACCAGAACGGCAAACGCTATTACATGGTCAAGAACTCCTGGGGTACCACCAAGTCCAAATACAAAGGCATTTGGTATGTCTCGGAGGCGTTCATGCAATATAAGACCAACGATGTTCTTGTGCATAAGAATGCCATTCCCGCGGACATCCGTACCAAATTAGGTCTATGATGGTAGCTAAAGGCATCTATAAGGACAGAGGCAGCAAGTTCTACGCTTTTGCGGAACCCGTTGCCAGCGAGGAGGAGGCGAAGGCGCGTATCGCGTGGTATAAGAAGAAATACCACGATGCAAGGCACGTGTGCTACGCCTATCGTTTGGGTGCCGATATATGGCGTACCAAGGACGACGGCGAGCCGCACGGCACAGCCGGAGCTCCTATCCTGCGGTCTATCGATGCGCGGGGAATGGACAATATCCTTGTGGTGGTAGTGCGCTATTTCGGCGGTACGTTGCTGGGGACTGGCGGACTGATGGTCGCCTATCGCGAAGCCGCCAAAGATGCCTTGGATAAAATGATAACGGAATAAGGAATCCTCTAATTTTTTTTGCTCCGGTTCTAAACCGGTCTTCAAATTTTGAATAAGTACAAAGACATAGCATGTTATCACGTGGCGGCAGTGCTGCCCGTAACAGACGCCCTGTTCGTGTTCCCTTACCTGCGATACCTGCAGTGCAAGACCACGACCGGCTTGTCGCTTGACTACCTCGGCGACCGCAAGCAGATTGAGCGTGACATCCGTCACGGCGCTTTTTTTATCACCAACCACCGCGATATAGTCATGGACGCCGCCTGGTTGTCTTTCCTCCTGTGCAAGCGTTATCTCATCCGCCCGTATATGGGAGTGGGAGATAACCTCTTTGCCAAACGGTGGATAGAGGTGGCAATGAAATACAACCGCTGTTTCGCCGTCAAGCGCAACTGCGGCGTGCATGCCCAGCTGGAGAACGCCAGACTCCTGTCGGAGTATATCCGCTATCTGCGTGGCAGAGGCAAGTCGATCTGGCTGGCGCAGCGCGAAGGCAGAGCCAAGGATGGCAATGATCTCACACAACCGGCAGTGCTGCATATGCTCACACTCCTGGACGAAGGCGATTTCTTCCAGAACGTGAAAGCATTGAATATCTGTCCCGTGAGTATCAGCTATGAGTTTGACCCATGCGACTACCTCAAGGCGCGCGAGATGCAACTCAAGCGGGATAACCCCCGTTGGCGCAAGTCCAAAAGGGACGACATGGAGTCAATGGCTACGGGCATTAATGGCAAGAAAGGACGTGTCGTCTATCGGCTCACCCCTTCCATCAATCCTGAGATAGATGCCTTGCTTGCCGCGCACCCGGAGTACCGCGAGGCACCGCTTCATGACCAGCTGGAGGCTGTCTGCCGGATTATCGACCGCCATATACACCTCGGCTACGAGATCTATGAGCGTGGCACGGAGTTTGAAGCATATATAGAAAGCCGCGTGGCAATGATCGACATCCCGGACAAGGATGAAGCATTCCTGCGCGAGAAGTTATATGAAATGTATAATAATCCGGTGGTAAATCACCGGAAGAGTCTGAAACTTGAAAGATGAAAGATATGAAAAGAGCAATATTCCCCGGTAGTTTTGACCCGTTCACGGTGGGGCACTACGATATAGTGGTCCGTGGACTGCAGCTGTTCGATGAAATTGTCATCGGCATAGGGCGCAACAGCACCAAGAAAGAAACCTTTCCTATCCGCTCCCGCGAGGAGGCAATACGTAAGATCTTTGCAGACGAACCGCGTGTCAAGGTGGCTATCTATGACTGCCTGACTGTCGATTTCGCCAAGGAGCAGGAGGCGCAGTTTATCTTGCGTGGCATCCGTTGTGTCAGTGATTTCGAGTATGAGCGGAACATGGCGGAAGCCAACAAACAGTTGGGCGGAGTGGAGACTATCATCCTCTATACCCGGCCTGAGTACGCGCATGTATCCTCCACGCTCGTGCGCGACCTGTACGCGTATAATAAGGATGTAAGTCAGTTTGTACCTAATAACTTGAGATAAAATGAAGAAAATCTGTCATTGCAGCGGACTGTCTCCGGTCATCGTTGCGGTTTTATTCCTGTCATTGCCGGCGGTCAGCCTTCCCGCTTATTCCCAATCCCGCCAGCAGGAGACAGGGCGTGTGGCAAAACAACTGGATATCTTCAACGACGTAATGCGCGAGTTGGATATTAACTATGTGGACACCCTTGACTACGAGTCTGTCGTGGAGACGGCAATCAACCAAATGCTCCGTCAGGTGGATCCATATACGGTCTATTATTCGGAGAAAGACAGCAAGCAACTCAAAGAGATGACCACCGGTCAATACGGCGGTATAGGTGCTGTAATCCAGCAGCGTGAGGTGAAGACCGGTAAGGATGGAAAGGAACTTCAGACCTTCATCGCCAACCCCTATGAGGGTCTGCCTGCGCAGCGTAACGGACTGATGGCAGGTGACAGGATTATGTCTGTTGACGGCGAGTCGGTCAAAGGGCTGAAAGTAAGCGAGGTGAGCCGCAAGCTGCGTGGCGTGCCGGGTACTACAATCACCATCGAGATCCTGCGCTCAGGAGAGAAGAAAGCGCGTAAGTTCGCTTTCCTCCGCGAGGAGATCCGTCTGGAGCCGGTGCGCTACTACTGCGCCTACAAGGCGGACAGCCTTTCCCAACCGGTGGGATATATAGCCTTTAATGATTTCACCGACAACTCCGCACGTGATTTCGAGCGGGCACTGGACGACCTGGTCACCAATGACCACATAGGCTCGCTGATCATCGACCTTCGCGACAACGGCGGCGGACTGATCGGCCAGGCTGTGGATATGGTCAACCTCTTTGTGGACAACACCGTAGTGGTGGACACCAAAGGGAAGCACGACGAACCTCTCTACACCTACCGCACCCGTTATCAGGCGCGTTATCCAGACCTGCCGCTGGTGATCATGGTCAATAAGAACACCGCCTCGGCGGCAGAGATCGTCTGCGGCGCACTGCAGGATCTCCATCGCGCTACGCTCATCGGACAGCGGACTTTCGGAAAAGGACTGGTGCAGAGTATCCGGCCTATTGCCCACAACGGCTCGATCAAGGTGACCACCGCACGCTATTATCTGCCTTCCGGCAGATGTATCCAGGCGATTGATTACGCCGAGCGGCAGAAGGGCAACGAACTCAAAAAAGACACTGCCGGAGGAATCCTTCCCGATATTGTTATCAACGACTCGGTGAAGGTGGATGTCACCTTCCCCCTCTATACCCAGAACATGTTCTTCGACTATGCCACCCTCTACCGCCAGAAGCACCCTGTTCTGACGGCTTCGGCAACGGATTTTGTGGTGTCGGATGAGATGATAGAAGACTTCTGCCGTTTCCTGGAAGAGAAGGATTTCAAATACGAGACGGAGACGGGCAAGTTCTACAAGGAACTGCTCACCCTGGCGCGCAAAGAGGATCTCGATTCCGCCACGCTTGCGCAGCTGGAGAGTTTTGAGTCGGCGGTACAGCCGGACTATAAAGAGGCTGTCTATCGTAACAAAGAGAATGTGCAGAACCTCTTAGGACGCGAGATCATTCTGCGTTACTACTACCAGAAGGGCGAACTGGCATATGTGCTGCGGTTTGACAAGGAGTTGAAGCGCGCCCTCAAGGAAGCTGACCGTCTGCTTCGGAAGCCGTAGCCTCCAGCCGGCGCCAGCGGTGATAGCCGTAGAGGCAGTTGGCGCACCAGAAAGCATACTGGGCGGCCATCGAGTAGTTGCCGGCTCTGAGCCACATGATCGTGGAGAGCACATCTACCGCCAGCCATATATACCAATGCTCGCGATAGACGAGTATCATCAGTACCTGCGCTACGAGTGCAGGTACTGTCGTAAAAGCGTCAAGGTAGGGCTGGCTGTCGTCCGTCCAGCGCGCCAAGCCTGCGCCGGTCAGGCAGGAGAGGACAACCGTGGCTGCGGCGATACCAAGAAACAAACCCGTTTTCATCCGCCTTGTGCTCACGGTGTGTTTCCCGCCGGAGGACGAAAAGCCGGCTGCCAGACGCCGTCTCCAGACATAGACGCCGTAGATCATCGTGGCAAAATAGTAGGCGTTAATGCCGATCTCGCCGTAGAACCGCTGTGTGAGGCACAGATAGGTATAGGTGCCCACTTGCGCGAACCCGAAGACGAAGGTTAGGATATTGCCCTGCGCCGTCAGGCACACCGAGCAAATACCCAGCAGCCCGCTGACAAGCGATATAATGCTGTCATGGGGCATTATGAAATAGGTCACCACCTGGAGCAACAGTCCCGTGGCAAGAAAACCGTAGTCGAAAATCTTATTTCTTGGCATTCGTATCTTTGCGGATCTCTTGTGGCTTGGAGTCCCGTTGGGGGACTGCCGTGTGGTCGAAACTCTCCTCGAACTCCCAGTTGGCTTTCAGACTCAGTTTGGAGCGGAAGTAATAGACGGGTTCGGGCTGCCGTTTCAGTTCCCAGTCGCCGGTAGTCCATCTGCCGTCTCCGTTGAGGTCGAGATACATTCTCAGGTAGTATCCTTTCGGTTCGAGGTAGCGGAAGACGGTTCCTTCCTCTACGGCTTTCACGTCTCTGACAGGCTGGTCCTTCTCGTCAAGCAGTTGCAGGCGCATTTCGGGACTGTAGTGCGTCATCTTGATGGTCAGGGTAGAGTAGTCTTCGTCCTTTTTGAGGGTCAGGGAGAAAGAGCGTTCTTTGTTGCTTTTGCCGTAGATGTCCCATAGGGCGTTGCTGTCGGCTTTGAGTTCGTACATCCCGCCTTTCTCCAGTTCGGCTATCACCCAATAGCTGAGGTGTGCGCTGTCGCGCGGCACGATCTCAAACGGCACCGGTTCCCATTGTTCGATGCCGGTTTTCTTCTTGAGGTGGATGCTGTCGGTTATAATCCGCTCTATCGGGTAGGAGGCGCGTATGAACAGGGTGTCGGATACATCGACGCCGTTGCGTGCGTTGGACGACAGCTCTACCCGCCTGTTCTGCTCCTCTTTGTTCTTGGCGGCTTGCGCCTTGGCGCTGAGGTTCGGCGCACGGTAGAGCGCACGGAGAGTGTCGGTGGCGGGTTCGAGGTTGAGCAGTGAGTCGGAGCGGTAGTAGCTGATCTCGAAGCGCACGGAGTCTCTTGCTATCAGGGCGGAGTCCTTGAGCCAGATAATCACGCTGTCGCGGTTCTGCCCGTACTGGATAAAGAGCTGCTGCGGGCTTACCGAGTCGAGCGGGGTGATCACCGGTGTGCTGTCCATCGGGGCGGTGAAGGAGACGACGATGCGGTGTGCCTCCTCGCGGCGGGTACGCCCCAAGGACTGCTTGCGTTTGTTCTCCGTGAAATACCACAGCAGCAGGTCTGCCGGCGCGGTATAGACATTGCCTGACGAGTCCGTCACGCAGACGGGGGTCACCAGCGAGTCCTGCCATGCCAGCCCTTCACCGGGGTTATAGACATAGTCACGGCTGATATCATTGAGGGCATAGAGCCTGTAGTCCGCACTGTGGATGTTATGGATGGCGAACCCTCCCTGCGCGTCCGTGCGCGCGATGCGAGTCAGCACCTCGTGTTCGAAAGCGGAGTCGGAGAGGTTGGCTTGCAGACCTACGATGATATTACCGACGGGGTTCAGGTCTTGCGCATTGAGCACATTGCCGTGCACCTCCAGGGTGTCGATTTCAGGCCCCGTGGCAAAAGCGATGCTGTAGCCTTTGAGGGCGTTCTTCTCGTGAAAATCGCAGATCGCCGAACCGAAATCAAGAGAGTAGGTGGTGGAGTCTTTCATCTCGTCTGCGAAAACGAGTTTGAGCATCTTGCCGGTCTGTGTAATCTCCGGTTGCTGCCGTTGCGGCGGACTGATAAGCAGGTTGCCGGCGATGTTGTCGAGCTGGATGTATTCGTTGCAGTGGATGGTAACGCTTTTGCCTTGGTAGTTGACCGAACCGTCTTCCGGCACGACGTGCACGACGACGGGAGGGATTGTGTCCTTCGGTCCGCCTTGCGGACCTATTCCTCTGTTGGCACAGCTCTCGAACAGGGCAGCGATGCACAGCGTTAGCGTTATTCCAAACCCGAAATATTTTTTCATTGATAACTAATGCCGTACTTTTCGGCATACTGAGTAACAGAGATAAAATCCATATCGGCAAGTTTAATTCAAAAATCCGCTGCAAATTTACTAATTTTTGCCGACATCGGCAAGTTTTTCGGCAAGAAAATGCGAAATTCCTTCATTTTTTGCCGATACATAGCAAATGTTGTCGAGTAAGAATAGGTATTTGTCCATTTTGTCCGTGTCCTCGAAGTACGACAAAACAGGGTTGGATAGAAATCGTTGACTCGATAAAAGTCTGATAAAAGTCTGATAAACCCCTTACAAGACCCTTGCGAGGGGGAGGGGGGAAAGCCGTCAGTCGTCAGAGAGCCAAGAGGGGAGAGGCAAATTTTCGACCAAAAATGCACAAAATGACACCTTAGAAATCGATTTCCGCCATATAATTTGCATATCTCTATTTTTTTGTACCTTTGCAGCGGTTTTATTAAACTACGATAATTATGGCTCGACCAATTAAAGAAACACCCACATTGTACGGTGAGGACGCAAGACGTTTTGCATATGCCGTAGAGCACCCGAAGCCCGTTTCTTCCGAAAAAGTAAGAAGAGCGATGGAAATTTATACACAGATGAAGGCTAAATTTCCAGATGTTCTATGATGCATTTATATGTGAATTTGTGATGGAGTGAATGAAACGAAAAACGCGGCAGTTGGGATTGCCGCGTTGTGGAGGAGAACAAACTATATCAAGATAGTTATATTTTCTTTAAATCATCTCGTCTTTCACGTTCAAGTAAAAATTCTGGGGTGTTAGCCATTATCATCTGATAAAAGTCCACTTGCAAATGATTTCTTTTGCATAATTCCACAACCCTCTTAATATCTTCTTCTGGAGTTATCCATCCAAAGATAATCTCTTTTAATGCCTTTGGGGTAAAATGTATATTTGTATTTTGCTCATTGATGGCGTATCTTTTCAAGCAGCGCACTTCTTCTTCGTATGCCCATTGTTTTTGTTTGGTGGTAATAGCTTTCAATAGTTGAGTTTCAATATTTTTTGTATTACCTGATAACTGGTCAAGTATATTTATATGAGGACGTAAATCTTTATAGCAAACATCCATTCTTAGAGAAAAGCACTCTTCGTCTTCTGAGACATCAAATCCATAACAAATGCCTTTATGTGAATCAGCATAATGTGCCCACATTTGAATAGATTTATAGGTTTTAGATAGACTAAATACGTATGTTTGGGACATTACACTTTGCACCGCTAAATATAAATCACGATGAGTGAAATTATTTATTTCATTACTAATCTCTGACTTTGAATAATCTTTGCCTACAGTTATCTCCATCACTTTTTGTTTCTCCTCATTTGTCAAAGGAAGAACATACGGATGGATGTCGAACGGGTCATTTAGCAGTCTTGGAAATGTATAATGCACTTCGTTGAGAGTGATATAATCATCTCTATACAAGCTTTTATAATCTCTATATTTATATAATATTTGTCCCATCTTCTATCTATTAAGGCATGATAATAATTCCTCAATATTGACACAAACTTTGGTAAAGAGTTTGTACATTAGTTCGGGTTCGAAACTGTCTTTGTCGGGAATGTAAGCAAAGATTTTCTTTTCCTGTCCGGCGAACCAGCCTGCTTCGGTATGCGCGGAGCGTCCGCAAGGTAAGACCAACACGCATGCATCGCAAGCAGACATGGCTTCTATATCGTTCTTGAACTGCCGTTCAGCCAATGGATGAGAGAGGTTCGCTTGGTACTGCGCTGGTGTCCAATCCATGCAGTTGGCATCCACATCCGTCCAATGGAAACCGGGATCACCAGTCGGCGGATTGCGGAAGTCGTACACCTCATACCCTGCTTCCCGCAAGGCGGTTACTACTTTGGGATAATATGTATTGCGCCATGAAGACGCTACGTAGATGTGCATATTTAATAGAGCATTTTTTCTAATGTCGTATCTTTAAACGCTTGCCAAATGTCAAGATGCACTTTCTTGTAATCGGGGAAGAGTTCTTTTACAAACTCTATCTCAAAGACTAATCTGAAATCGTTCGGATCATTATCCGGCTGCCCTTCTTTGCGAGTGCCGACACGTGCTATTTTGATATAGTACAAGTCTTTTACTCCCTGCTTGGCGATGTACGGCATGAAGTAGTACAACTTATTCAGCGCTACCGTTGAAGGGAACTTTTTGCCTGTATAGTAAATCTTTGCCGATTGGTCAAGATATTGCTCCATGTTATCCGCCTTAACGAGTGATACAAGCAGGTTCTTTGTCGTATCAAGACCTTCTAAATCTACTTGTTTATTAGGCTCGATAGTCTCCATCTTTGGCATAATGATACGCTCGGCAGCCTCTACCCGAATAGGCTTGTTCTCTATGATTTTATCGGGGTAAAGTTCTAAAAGTTGCAAGAAATCTACTGTTCCTGCTTTACCCGATCCATCAGATGCCTTTGCATACTTTTTGATCGTTGCCTTATCTCCAAATAAGTATTTAGCAAAGAGTTTTACAACCTCTACATTGACTGCGTTGCCAAATTGTTTATATGCTTGTGCTTCTACTACATCCGGTTGGAAAGTATCTGGGAAACTTTGCAAGCGCGCACATTCACGCAACGTCAGTTCACGTTTACGGCAACCGACAATTGAGGTCTGTGTGATTGCTACCAAAGCAGGAAAATATGTTCCCGGTTTTACGCGAATTCCAGACGGACGGAACTGTAGTATATGTTCCCAAATATCAGGGTGCTCAAATTGTCCAGCCTGCCATTCTAACTTGGCTTTTGCACCAAAGAATAGAGGATGTTTTTGTGCTCTTGGGAGCCATTCATCAATAAACTCCTTATTGTCAAGATAAAGTTGATTGTTCTTGTTGATGAAGTTAACTTTCCATGATGGATAACCGCTCATATCTTCATTCTTACTTGGAGCGTGCAAGTATTCAGACCAAACAGGGAAGCCGGGAAGTTTCTCACATTTGATATTTTGGATAAACTCATTCCATAAATCAACCAACTGTATCTTTTCTTCAGATAGACGATAATTTTGTAAATCCTCTATTTCTAAATCGTCTTGTAATATATCTTCAATGTTGCATTTGGGGAGTTTGCCCTTTGCATTAAACGAGAAAATGGGTAATGTGCCAATATCTTCTCGCACGCACATGATAAAAACGCGCTCACGATGTTGAGGAATACCCAAATAATGAGGACTAAAAATAACGGGTTCTGCTAGAACATTGTATCCTATGTTTGTGAGGTGTTCGTGAATAGTTTTCCACGTATTTCCTCCGTCGTGGGATGCGAGGTTCCGTACATTTTCAAGTAGCGCATATTTAGGCTTACATGCTGCCATAATACGCTCTACATCGAAAAATAGTGTTCCTTTTGTTTCGTCAGCAAATCCCAATCTCTTACCTGCTTTAGAGAATGCCTGACAAGGGAAACCACCACATAACACATCAAATTTGGGTAACTTGTTTGGGTCTATCTTCGTAACATCAACATCAGGCTTTAACCCATAATTCGCTTCATAAGTCTTTCGGCAATCGGCATCAATATCACACGCATAGACACACTCGCCTCCAAGTGCTTCCATTGCTTGATGAAAACCACCAATACCGCAAAATAAATCTATAAACTTAAATTTCTTCATGCTTCTTTATATGTGTAGCGGTAAACTACGTATTTATCCATGTCTTTCTTCCTAATTAAGAACTTCTTTTGGCGGCTCTTTCCATCCGGCTGTTTCCCTTGATTGAAGTCTGAAAGTACATCTCTAAAAGTTACATTATTTAATTCTAGAATGGTCATCCTCATAAAGCGTACACTATTCTTCATTCGCTCATGATATGACATATCATCTTTCTCATAATTTGGCACTACAGAACGAATATATTGGTTGCGCTCTATCGTTGCCTGATAATTCTTTTCGTTATCCTTAATGGTTTCATGTTCATAGATAACATACCAGAAACGGTCATGCTTATTGATACACTCTACAAATGTTTCTTGGTCATTACCCGGGGTGCTTGTTTTCTTAATGTCGCTTGCTTTTAGATCTCCATAGAACTGATCACGGTCAAACCAGATGTCAAAATCAAAAACTCCCTTTTTGTGACCTTTATTGTTAGAACCGACATATTTCATTAAGGAGAGAGTATCATTTTCAATTGTAAACTTATTGAACTTATATTCTAGGAAGAAACCCGCCCACTCTGGTTGTTGCCATTGACGCCAATTATCACCATACATTTCTTTTATCTTATCTATAGCATAAAGCCACTGACCAAATGAGAATCCATTATTGAATTTAGCAAACAATTCAAATAACTCATTGTCACCAGTTTTTGTGCCACATAGATAATCTGCGAAATCTTTTGCGCGTACAGAATATATATGGTTGCCGAATTGGTCTTCACGATGGAACACACCATTCCGCACGGCTTGATATAAATCGTTACTATATACGTGCGCAGATGAGTTGTTAAAATGACCTTTGTTTAGATATGTGTCTTTTGCGAAATCCACGAAGATGACATTGTTTTGGTAATGGTATATGCCAATAAAACGGATGTCATAGTCTAAGTTTTCAGTTTTTGCTTTTTCGCAGAACTTTTGCCATTCACCAGGCATTTGAATACGTTTCTTAAATATCGGATGTGGATTTCCCAAATAAGAAATGGCTTTATGAAGCAAAATGTATTTCTTGCCATTCTTTCGATACACGAAAACCTTCTTTTCAAGAATAGTTTCTATTGAACATTGCTTCTCGCCCAAATAATAAGTGAGTGCCTCGCGCTGTTTTTTAGGGGACAACACTTGATCATCTGCTATCTCTAAACCAAAGTCAGAACGAATTTGTTCACTTGGTCGATTATGCAATCTATTATCGCCTACTTGATTTTTATCAAAAAAGAAGAAAAACATATTACGTATAAATCTTTTGTTTATTTTAAAAGGCAACGCTATGCAGCGTCCAAAGGCAGACCAATGCCCATCGCCGCACAACTTGTGTTGCCTATGTCGTTTGCAGTGTTGCATAATTGGTCTTTTTGGAAATGCGGATGTCGGTTAATCAAGGAAGATCCAACTGTTGGCAATGTCGCTTGCCTTGTCGTTGTCCGGCTCTCCATCATAGATTAGGCTTTCTATCGGATAGATGCCGTCGTCCTCGGTGCCGTTTAGATTGTCCTCAATCTCGGCTTGGTACTCCATTTCATCATTGAGGAAAACATGGAGAACCGGTTTCTGATACCCGTCCGGGTAATCTAAATACTCTTGTACAGCGTCATAGATTTTCTGCTCTAACGCCTGAATGTCTTGAATACTTGCCATAATTTTTGGTCTTTTATGGATTAACAATCATTGTTATTTGCGATGCACGCAAACAGTGTGCAAAGATACTGCTTTTTTTTGACATGTGCAAGTTTTTAGGGGAAAAATATGCCGGAATAGGCAGATTTAGGCAAGATAGGCAGAATAAGAGAAGTGAAGCCACAATTTTATGTGAATTTGTGATTGAGTGAATGTTTTCGCGCGGGAATTAAGGCGGACTGACTGACTCATAAGACTCGTTTTTTATATATATAATAAAAAACAGAGTCATGAGTCTTAGTCTTAGTCCGCTTTTAGACTGATGAAAGTCGTGGAAGCAAAGACAAAAGAAAGCGAGCACCGAAGCACTCGCTTTCTCCGGACTGAAGTCCGTCGCACCTAACGAAGATCAAAGTTTTCTCCATGTAGTTCCGGAGATCTTCTCTATTCGGTTGGTGTTTCTCCATCGGTTGAGAACCATGCTGATGGATGAACCTTTGACGGACTGACCTTTGCGCGCACGAAGTTTGATGAGGTCTGCGGCGGTGAACTCTTCCGGAAGCGAATCCAACAATGAACGGACGCTGCCTCTGTCGCTGGAAATGACTTCCAAAGCTCCTGTCAGTTCTTGCTCCATCTGGTCGCCCCAGAGTTCCATCTGGTTGCGGAAGACATATTCGGCAACCCATTCTGCGAACTGACCTACGATGTCCGTATAGTTATGGTCTTCCAACAAGTAGCAGAGCATGCCTGCACGGAAGCCGATTACGGCGGAACGTCTGCGGAGAATATCCATTGCGTGACTGTCTGCATCAATCGCTTGTTGGCGTTTCTTCTCCAGCCAAGCCGCAATGACTTTTCCGACTTCGGGACATGCGATAGTGCCTTTCTCAGCATCCAAACGACGTGCCCAACGGATGATCTCCTCTTTCTCCTCGTCCGTGTAAGGAGCGAAAACAGGGATTTCAGTGAAGCTTGTGTCCGGCAGTTGAGCAAAGCAGACACGAGTGGCAAGACCATTCTCCAAATCCTTAAAGAACCGCTTCATGGAGTTAGGTGTGCCGGTCAGAAGCAGGTTGTAATAGACATGGATGTGTGCGTTGAAACTTGAATCAGACATGTACGCTTGACCATACTCGGCATTATCGAACGCGAGACGATAAATATCGCTCTTTTGGCTCCAAACACCGGCGCGCTCCGATTTGACGAGCGTATCCATTTCTTCACCGATACCGATCAGGTGCTTTCCTTCCGCATAGGTCAGCAGTTGCAGCAGTTTGGCGATGGAGATAGCGACGCCGTTATTGCGAGGACAAGCGTGCGGGTCTTCGGGTTGGTTCTTGCTGTTCTTGCTGGCACGCAGTTTCTCCTTGTAGGCTTGCTCTTTCTCGCGCTCGATGGCATCCTGTTCGTTGATGGGCGTGAGCAGCAGATCAATCGGTTTGCGGATGAACGACTTACCAGACGCTGCAGGGGCTGTGATACAGGAGAAGAACGAGAGACTTTGCTCTTGGCGATCCAGATACTCGAAGCGAATCTTTGTTGCAAGCGTTCCCAATATAGGCAACGATGCGATTACCATAGCCGGGCGATAGTCAGCCGGTAGTCTGCGGCAAACGAGTTTGAGCAGACGCGGCAGCTCCGGTAATGGCAGTGCAGTAGATTTGTTCTGCGCTTTCTTCTCCACTTCTTCCGGACTCTTGGCGTACTCCAGTTCGCGCTCGCAAACGGCGATAACACCTTCCATGACCATCGGCATTTGGCTCTTACGCGGACGACCGATTGCAGAGGAAATGACTTGACGACGTTCTTGCTCAGATAGACCGAAGTCCGGCAATACTTGAAACAATAGGTCGGCGTTGAAATCACAGATGTAGCGCATGTAGTTCGCCAGCGTGAAGAAGACGGTGTTTCGTTCTCCCTGTACTGCTCCGTCACAGTTGCCGGTGGCAAGCAGCAGTTGTTGCACAAGGTCGGCGTAGGGGATGCCTCTATAATTTACCATTTGGTCATTTACCATTTTCTCATTTATTTGGTCATTGGACGAAGGATCAACGTGTGGCTGGAGAGTGAGTTGTCGGATGGCATCCGACGCAAAGGAAGAAGCAGGCGGCTCTGGTGAGCCGTTGTCCGAATTAAATTCGGACGCAATGGACGAAGAAAAGAGACCATCGGCATCAATATAAAGGATGTAATCGCGGGGAACGATATAGGATGCACGCGCAAGGTCTTTTGTTACGGCATCGTATTCCTGTATGCCAAGCGACTGCGCTATGCGGAGTTGTGCGGCTTCAATGGATTCGACACCCGAATCAAATTCGGGGCTAATTAACGAAGAAAGCCTTTCGCCGATAATTCGCAAGCCGTGACCGGATGCGGTGATGGCGACTAAATAGATGCGGTTGTTGGAAAGCAGTTGTTTGTCGATGGACGCAAACCACTCTTTCGGATTCTCCACATGATCCACATCGAGCATAGCAAGACCGGACGGGATGGCATCGGCGGAGATACGCTTGCCGTTCTTGAAAGAGGCGGCATGAGGGATGATGATAGGCAAGCGGCGTTTGAGGGCTTGCTTGCGGTCGTTGTAGTCCTCGGCTTGGGGATCGAGGGTAGCGATACGATCACAGATTTTCTTTACTTCGGGACTGTCGATGAGTTGGTCCCAGATTTCGGGAGTGAGCGGAAGCGGTTGTCCGCTCGTAACTTTTTCTTGATAACAAATACGTGTTTGCATGTTAGTCAAAAATTATATAGATTAAACATTTTTTTATTCGTCAAAAATTATCAAAAATGATCCAATAATTATATTTAGGTCAACAATTATCGACAATTAAAGACAATTTTCTATCGCGCATAAATTCGCGATTCATAGACGCTATTTGACGTTTTTACTTTTGTCGGCATTCCATTTACCTTTGGAGCGCGTCCATTCACATCCGACAGCGTGAATTTCTTTATGGTTCGGGTCGTATGGCTTTCGCTCTTTCTTAGCTTTCTTTCCGATAGCTTGCTGCATGGTTCTCCACTCGGCTTCTGTGACTTGTATCTTCTCTACCGTCTTGGAATTGAAAACGTCACAATCTACTGAAATGGCTTCCATCGTAGCTCGGCAGTGTGTTTTTAAAGGTATTCCTCTAACACCTTTCACCCAGCCTTTTGCCTCATAGAAGGGGCAGTCCGCAGTGCACGGACCGCCGCCTATTTCGACAGATACTACTTGCCGCATTTTGCTACCTCCTCTCCTAAGGGTACATCACTCAGCAGGTCGCACATCTGCTCCACTTCGCTTTCGAAGATATCACTCAACTCGCGCGAGTTCTTGTAATCCTCGTGGCGCACATACACCCGCAGCATCATACCATGGTCGTTCATGCTCACTTTGCCGTGCAGCGAACCCACCAGATCATGGTACTTGCATTGGGGCATCGTTCCAACCTTGCGGATTTTTTCCTCAAAATGGAAATGATCCTCGTCAATAAACTTAAGAACACCTTTGCGGCTTTCGCCTTGCTTGATAACGGTTGCGGGACTCTCAACTTTCAAGTCCACACAAGGAAAAGTGGTTTTTGTCATAAAGTCAAAAAACAGTTGTTGGGTTAGTGAATTTATGACAAGCGCTTGTCAATAGTTTTTGATTCTCTATCCCTTGGCCATCGGGAAAATCGATGCAAAAGTACTACAAAAAAAGCAGTCACGCAATTTATGACTGCTTAATTTTCTATTATTCCAATGGAATTACAATGGTTGTAGAATCATTGTACAAAAAGACTACAATGGGCTACAATGGTTCGTCTCTGAAATAGGTATAGAAGTTGTTCTTGGAGTAGTTTCTCATCATCGGTAAATCATCGTGCAAATTATCAAAAACCGTGGCTATTTTATCGCCGTGAAAATTGATATAGCCAAGCTTAATTTGCTCACGGAGAAAAGTAACAAAGACTCTTGCGTCCTCTTTGCTTTTCTCTTCTAAATTTGTTTGAACCTCATCCAGTGTTCTGATTCCCCTTTGTTTGATAGCCTCAATATCAAGATAGCGACAATAGGTGTTTATTTCCTCAAAAGTCACATCTTCAATATCGCGGTTTTGTTTCGGCTCCGGTTTGGGTTCTGCCTTGCATGGCTCGTTATGGATGTGAACATCACCCAGCACTAACTGGTCTAAGTGGCTGTTGTCCCTGAATACTATTGTCTTCGGCATATTCTTTATACAAATTTCCTGCGACTAATTGGTCTAATCTTGCGTTGTCTTTAAATATCAATTTCGGTCTTTGAGCCAATTTCTTCCAATACTCTATTTCATCCTGGGCTTTATCGGCTCTTGCCTTTTCTTCTTCATACAGGCGTTTATACTCGTCCGCGCGTTGCCTCTCTGCTTCGTATGCAACGACGACTCTCTGCAGATTGTTTGCAGAGAGATTAAGCATAGCAGATATACCTTGTTGTGCTAAAATAGCATCGGATATTTGCTTGCTGTCGATGTCATACGGAGCAGCCATCTATTATTCTTTATCTTCGCTTGTACGTTCGCGGACGCGCATATCCATTTTATAACATTCCGCTTCCATCACCTCATCGCCTTCTTCATATCTCGTCAGATCGAAGATATAGACCTTGCGGTCGAAGTCGAGTTTGAGCGACTTGAACAGATTGATGGTGTTTAGATACACATACTTCCCCGATCCAAGCACATGAAATGCTTCTTCATGCTTGTAGCGAAGCACACCCATGTACATCACTTTCTTGTTTTCTTCATCAGGAGCAATGAAAATACTACAATCGGTAGTCAGTTGCAGTTTCTCCATTGTCTCTTGAGTAAAGCCTAATTTTCCGGTTTTTTGAATCGTTGCTTTCAAATTCACCGTGAACTCTTTGGCATTAAATCGTTTAGCGATCATTTTTTTGATATTTTTATTGTTAATAACCTGTTGATAACTTTTTAATGGTTCACCGAACCTTAATTTTCGCTGCAAAGATAATATATTTATTTTATATAAGCAAATTTTTTCGGTAAAAAATAATAAAAAAATCACATTTTGCGAAGAAATACAAAGAATGTTTGTATTTTCATGCAAGGTAAAAATTACCATTTATTTTTTCTCTCTTGTATAATGTGTTGTACAAAAGCATCGTTCTTAGCCGCAAGGGCACGATTGATTCACACTTCACACTTTCACACATCCCATGTACCCTCATTAAATGGTCATAATATAAATATATAATATATATTATTATATTATGGCATATTTCAGAACCCACACTGCGTATGTGAATCTGTGATTTGTGATTTTGCTCTCATATTTTTCTAATTTGCTATAAATCAGCCTATTAACCATAAAAATGCAAAAAATGTAAAAAAGTTGCGAAAAAATTTGCAAAACCTAAAATGTTCATCGTATCTTTGCATCGGATTTCGGAAAGAGACCACCGATCCTACAGGGACGTACGCGATGGTCGCGAAATGGTCGCGTCGTCGGAAGCGACAATCTAAAATTTGCGGGGACCCAAAATAAGAAAAATGTTAAATTGTTAAACCGTTAAATGTTAAATCGTATGATAGCAGAATTGATAATACCGATAGAAACGCTGAAAGGACAGCTCAGGAAAGATGGTTACTACTTTCGGATGTACAAAGGCAAACAGATAGTACAACGATGTCCGAACCGCAAAGGACATGTGAAGAAAGAAGGCGAGGCTGAGAACCAACGGCGGTTCATCGGGAAATATAGAAAAAGCAAACCGACACGGTCAGTGACCGAGACATAAAAGCCGGGAAAACAGAAGAAGAAAAACGCAGAGTGTAGGCTCGCGCAATAATGCGCGAGAAATGCACAATATAAATAAACATACATTATTAACCATTAAAACCTAATTTTAACTATGGCAGAAATTAAGCCGATGGCTCTTATCGAGAGCATGAAAAAGAAAGTGTGCGAGCACAGCGATGTGTATTTCCGCACAAACAAACAGACCGGTAAAGTGACGACCGGCAAGTTGTGTAACCCATCCACCAAGGAACCGAGTGCGGCTCAGATCAAGGCGAAAGAGCGTTTCGCGAAGGTATCAGCGGCAGTGCGCGCAATTCTCGCGGGAACGAGCGAGCAGAAGACCCAACTGGAAAAGGAGTTCAAGTCGCAGCACAAGTACGGCAGTTTGTTCGGCTATGCGATGCACAAGCTGAATGATCAGTACGACGCCGATGGAGAGAAGATCGGGGAGTAAAGCCCGGATTGTTACACTGACAGACCTAATTACCAATCCAAACAAGCAAAAAAATGACACGTAAAGAAATTCTGAAAATCGTTATCTCTGTGCTCATCGCTGCGTTAACCGCACTGGCAGCCGGGCTTGGACTGAGTTCGTGCAATGTGACAAGAACCGTGACCACCGAAAGTCGGTACATCCAGCGCAACGACACCAACATCGTCATCCAGAGCAAGACCATCGAGACCTACGATGCCTCCAAGAAGCTGTGATTAAACGGAAAGAACGGCTCGCGCAAAGATGCGCGAGAAATGGATGATGGAAGGCTCGCGCAAGAATGCGCGAGAAAGAACAATATAAATGCGCGAGAAATGAACAATATTAATCCTAAACCCTAACTATTATGGCAAAAGTAACTTATTCAGCCGGAATCGACCATGTATCCGGCGCACTGTCGAAACCGAGCAAGAGCGGTCAGCACTCTTGCACCAAGATGCTGTTGGCTACCCACCGTACGGCAGCCACCCAGAGCAATGCTTGTAACCGTCTCTATCTGCGTGAGAAGACCGTCCGTTCAACCGAACCGACCGCACGCGAGCTGGAGATCCGCGCACGCTTCACGGCGGTGCAGGCGATGGTGAAAGCGCGTGCCAAAGACCTGTCGAAGATGGCAGCCGACCAGGAGGCGTTCAACGCACAGAAAGACACCGCCGGCGGCAAGCGCACGATGAGGGCGTATCTGTGGAAAGTCTGCGGACAGGAGTACGATGCGCAGGGCTGACGAAAGTACGAAGGACGGATGTACGATGTACGAAGGATTTTACGAAGGGGAGAAAGGACGAAGGTCTGAAAATCGTACATTACCGCGAAGCGCCAAATCGTAAATAAATCGTACATCGTACATCAATA